>Ga0315280_10001819_pt1 | contig 35673 bp, 36 predicted proteins | sample YL17G06_40_MG_FD_203697 | JGI IMG/M metagenome (GOLD analysis project Ga0315280, IMG submission 203697) | Sediment microbial communities from Yellowstone Lake, YNP, Wyoming, USA - YL17G06_40 | ecosystem: Environmental > Aquatic > Freshwater > Lake > Sediment | place: USA: Wyoming | collected... | reverse complement strand
ATCCATTCATGCACGTCGTAACTTACACGACAAGGCATTTGGCTACCTTGAGAGAGTCAGAGTTACTCCCGTCGTTTAGCGGCCCTTAGCCCGGTTGAAATCAGGTTTGAGGTACCGCCACTGGACAGGATTCAGCAGCCGTACACACCCTTACGGGCTCGCGGCTACATAAGTTTTTATTAAACAGCCGGGACCCCCTAGTCACTGCGACCTGCCGCGCCGGCTTGCGCCAACGCCGCAGGCACCCCTTATACCGAAGATACGGGGCCAAATTGCCGAGTTCCCTCGCCTAGCGTCCATCCGACACGCCTTGGGCTTCTCACCCTGGGCACCAGTGTTGGTTCTTGGTACGGGTGCAGGGGATCCGTCCGCGCGCGCTTTTCATGGGCTCCAGGGATCGATCGAACCCCCCTGAACGGGAGGCTATTCCTGCCTTCGCCTGGTTCTCACCATTACGGTACTCCCCAGGCTTGAGCAGTTGAACGGGGCGACGACCCCGCTAGACCTACCCCGAAGCGTCACGCGCGCGGCCTAGTGTCGCCACGCGTACCCCCGCAGTACGGGAATGTTAACCCGTTTCCCAATTCGGCCAGGCATGTTAGAGCTGGCCTTAGGACCGACTAACTCCCGGCTGACGACGCATTGCCGGGAAACCCTTGCCCTTCCGGCGATCGGGATTCTCACCCGACTACGCTGTTACTACCGCCGGGATCTGCAATCCCGACCGGTCCACAGGACCTCACGGCCCTGCTTCTGCCCAATCGGGACGCCCTCCTATCGGAATGCGCCCGAAGGCGCATCTCTGTGGTATCGGTGGCTGGCTTTAGACCCGTCCATCTTCAGGGCCTCAAGCCTCGGCGGGTGAGCTGTTACGCTATCTTTAAAGGGTGGCTGCTTCTAAGCCTACCTCCCCGCTGTTTTGGGCTTAAGACGCCCTTCTGTTTGTCACTTAGCCAGCACTTCGGGACCTTAACCACAGTCTGGGTTGTCCCCCTCTCGGAACACAAGCTTAACCTGTGTATCCCGCCTCCTGGGTTCCGCGGCGCCGGCGTATTCGGAGTTCAAAAGTGAGGTGAGGCCTTTCGGCCCCGTGCCTCTCGATTGGTGCTCTACCCCGCCGGCAGCCTCCCCCAGGGCTATGCTGCGACATACTTCGGAGGGAACTAGCTATCACCAGGTTAGATTGGTCTTTTGCCCCTAGCCCCAGATCAGGGGATCGAATTGCATATCAGAACCCTTTCAGGCCTCCATCAGGCTTTCGCCTGACTTCGCCTTGCCCAGGGCTAGATCACCTGGGTTCTAGTCTTGCCCGCGTGACTCCAGGCCCTTTCAGACCCAGCGACTCGCCGGTCGAACCGGCTGCTCGCTCTTCGGTTTCCCTGCGCTTACGGGCTTTTAACCCTTAGGCTCGCCACACAGGTAAACTCCCCGGCCCGTGTTTCTAGACGGAGCGTGCGACCCCGGTCCCCTCCCTCCGTGCCGCCACGTTACCGTGGCCTCCTTCGGGGAGGTTCTACCCTTTCGGGCCGCACACGTCTGTAACTACCTGATTTCAGGCACTTTTAACGCCCCTCCCGGGGGACTTTTCATCTTTCCGTCGCCGTACTAGTGCGCTATCGGTCTTGGGTTGTATTTAGCCTTGGGAGTTAATGTCTCCCATTTTCACGCGCCAGTCTCGAGGCGCGCTACTCCGGAAGCCGGCCCATCCCCTCTCGGCCTGTATCTACGGGGCTATCACCCTCTGCGGCGGAGCTTTCCAGAACACTTCGACTTCGCCGAGGAGGGGGAGGCCGACCCCACACACCACATCCGCGGCGGCTCGTCGCCGCAGCGTTCGGTTTAGGCTCCTTCCCGTTCGCTCGCCGCTACTGAGGAAATCCCAGTTGGTTTCTTCTCCTCCCCCTACTAAGATGTTTCAGTTCGGGGGGTTCCCGCTCCTCACGGAGCACCGGCCGAAGCCGGTAGGAAGTCCCATTAGGGGATCCTCGGATCTAAGGCTGCATGCGCCTACCCGAGGCTTATCGCAGCTTGCCACGCCCTTCATCGGCACCCAAGCCTAGCCATCCACCAGGTAGCGTAGTATATCAGCGTAACCCGGTCCCATAGTTGGAGTCGGAAGCCTATGCACGGCTTCATCGCGGATCGCCCTCTAGGGTCCTCCGCTGGCCCTTCATCCCCGATCGCGCCGGTCGGGGATTGCATGTGTATAGTTCTATGGGTCGAGCGTTTTCTCCATCGATCCGTTTCGTAGGAGGTGATCCGGCCGCAGGTTCCCCTACGGCCACCTTGTTACGACTTAACCCTCCTTACAGAGCTCGGATTCGACGCGGCCAACTTGCGACCACGCCTCACCCGAACCCCATTCGGGTGGTTCGACGGGCAGTGTGTGCAAGGAGCAGGGACGTATTCTCCGCGCGATGATGACACGCGGATACTAGGCATTCCATGTTCACGAGGACGGGTTGCAGCCCTCGATCCCAACTGAGGTAGGGTTTAGGGATTGGCTTCCCCTCTCGGGGTCGCAGCCCTCTGTCCCTACCATTGCAGCCCGCGTGTGGCCCGGGAGATTCGGGGCATACTGACCTGCCGTTGCCCGCACCTTCCTCAGCCTTATCGGCTGCGGTCCCCCAAGAGTGCTCAACATCCCTTTAGGATTTGTTAGCAACAAGGGGCGCGGGTCTCGTTCGTTACCTCACTTAAGAGGACACCTCACGGCACGAACTGGCGACGGCCATGCACCTCCTCTCAGCTCGTCCGGCAAGACCTTCAACCTGGCCTTCACCCTGCTGTCGCTCCCGGTAAGGTTCCCGGCGTTGACTCCAATTAAACCGCAGGCTTCACGCCTGGTGGTACTCCCCCGCCAATTCCTTTAAGTTTCAGCCTTGCGGCCGTACTCCCCAGGCGGCAGGCTTAAGGGCTTCCCTGCGGCACTGGAGCGGCGCATGGCCGCCCCAACACCTAGCCTGCATCGTTTACGGCTGGGACTACTCGGGTATCTAATCCGATTCGCTCCCCCAGCTTTCGTCCCTCACCGTCAGGCGTGTTCTAGTCAGCAGCCTTCGCCACTGGTGGTCCTCCTGGGATCAAAGGATTTCGCCCCTACCCCAGAAATACCGATGACCTCTCCCACCCTCTAGCTTGACAGTATCCCTCGCAGCCCAACGCTTGGGACGTTAGATTTGACGAGGGACTTGACGAGCCGGCTACGGACGCTTTAGGCCAAATAAACGTCCCCACCACTCGAGGGGCTGGTGTTACCGCGGCGGCTGACACCAGTCTTGCCCCCCTCTTATTCCCACAGCTCGTTACACGGTGGAAAAGCCGCCTTCTTCAGACGGCACTCGAGGTAACCCCATCGCACTTGCGTGCATTGTGGAGTTTTCGCGCCTGCTGCGCCCCGTAGGGCCTGGGCCATTGTCTCAGTGCCCACCTCCGGGCTTCCGCTCTCACGGCCCGTACCGGTCAAAGGTTTGGTGAGCCGTTGCCTCACCAACAGCCTGATCGGCCGCAGCCCCATCCTTGGGCGTGGTCGCGCGACATGGGCGCGCCGACGTTTGGGTGTGGAACCATTCCAGGCCTCCACGCCTATCGAAAATTAGCCTCGGTTTCCCGAGGTTATTCTCGTCCCAAGGGTAGGTTAGCTACGTGTTACTGAGCGGTCCGCCACTCCCCCGCCATGGTCCGGGGTCGTTCGACTCGCATGGCTTAGTCTCACCTCGATAGCAGTGGGGTCCGACGGGATCAATCGGAATTCGTTTTTCGCAAGGCTTCTCGGATTTGTCGAAGGAGATATCGCTCGACCCATATCCGACCTGAAGGTTGTTACGCCTCTGCTCAGGTCGTCATCTTTTTTTCCGCCACTGGAGATCGACCTGTCATTCAGAGGCAGGCGCCTCAGTCTGGTCGAAGCCGCCATCTAAAGGCGGAAGGCGTTTCCGCCAAACCTCCGGTGCATCTCCCGGAGATAAAAACGTTATGTTCGGTCGCGGCGAGACTTGATCGCCAGAATTAAAATCCGCCTGTCCGCCACATGAAATTGGATACAGGGTTTAAATGACCTTTGAAGGGGTCACTAGGGAAAATCTGGGATCTCACTCGCCGATCAGCGTTGGGTTACCTCTCCAGCACGAATTCAGGTCCGAGCGGCGTGACTGCCTTCATGTGCTTTATCACCATCCTCTCCCCGATGCGTGTTCCGACAGTCATCGGCTCAAGTTCCTTGGCCACATCAGCCGCGGCATCGAGTCGCTGTACGCTGTCCGAATAGATCCTGAAGAGAGGTTCGCCCTTTTTGACCGGATCGCCCATCTTCGCCCGGAGCAGCAGCCCAGCTCCCTTGTCTCCAGGGGCGCCCGCCGTCCTCGCCATCTGGGCGATCGCCCTGTTGTTGATCCACAGGACTCGGCCATCGATTTCGGCCTCGATGTCGATCCACTTCTGGCCGACCGTGAGTTCTTCGGGCTTCACCTCTGGGTTGCCGCCCTGGGCTTCGATGATCTGGCGCAGCTTCTCCTCCGCCTTACCGGACATCAGGATGTTTTGGGCCTTCTCCTTGCCGTTCTTCTCCCCCATCATCTCGAAGAGGATGCCAGCGAGGCTCGTCGCCTTGTCGATCAGGTCCGGCGGCCCGCTGCCCATCAGGGCCTGCAGGGCCTCTCTCGCCTCCAGAACGGGGCCCACGGTGTTTCCCACGGGCTGTTCTCCCTCAGTCAGTGCGCACTCGATGCGCATGCCGAGGCGGCTTCCGAGCTCGATGAAGTCCGTGGCCAGCTGCTGCGCCTGTGCGACCGTGTTTATCTTTGCGCCTCTGCCTGTCGGTATGTCGACGACTACGTGGGTGGAGCCCATGGCCCTTTTCTTGCTTATTATGGATGGGAGGAGGAGCGGGTCGATGGACAGGGGGTATTCGACGCGTATGAACAGGTCGTCCGCCGGCGCGAGGTCGAGCGCTCCGCCCCATACCATGCACGCGTTGACCTTCTCGACGACCTCCACGATCTCCTCTATCCTCAGTTCTACCGGGCAGAGTGGCTCGACCCTGTCAGCGGTCCCGGCCGGCGATGTAATAGCGCGTGAGGATGACTTCGGGATGGTGTATCCCGCCGCCGCGACTATGGGGACGACGAGGAGCGTGGTCTTATCCCCGGGGACGCCGCCGATGCTGTGCTTGTCGAGGATCGGCTGTCGCTTGAAGTCGATGGACCTCCCCGACTTCACCATGGCGCGCGACAGGGCTTCGACTTCCTCCATGCTCGTCCCGTTGATCTGGAGCGCGGTGACGAACGACGTCAACTCGATGTCGCTCAGGTGGCGCTCGACGACGTCCTCAACGATCATCTCGATCTTCCACGGCGTCAGCCGCTCGCCCATGATCTTCTCGCGAATGAAGCTCAGTGACTCCGGCCTCTTGGCCGGCGTGACTTCGATCGAGTCTCCATCCGCTAGGCCGAGCTTGTCCCTCACCTCGTTGAAGATGCCGATGGCTCCCTTGGGGAATTCCGACGCTATGTTCAGGATCGCAATGGATTCCAAGTCCTTCGCCTTCAGCATCAAGCGGTCTGAGGAGCGAACGCCGAGCCTGTGTGCGTCCTTCGCGCCCATTACGACAATGAAGGTGCCACGCGTCTCCATCTCCAGGAGCTTGGCCCTGAACAACATCTGTCGTGTCTCCTGAGCTATAAGAGAAAGTTCTTTTGGTAGGTAAAAAGATATCAGGAACCCGCTTCGAATCTTCGATCGGGGTCGCACATGCGCCACATAAACTTCGTTCAACTCGGATATGAGCCGCTCGAAACGGACGTGATCTGCGACTTCCACGTCGAACCCCGTGGAATCACCCTGGAGGAGGCCGCAGGAGGGGTGGCTGCCGAGAGCTCCATCGGCACCTGGACCGAGTTGACAACGGTCAAGCCCTATGTCGACAATCTGAGCGCTAAGGTCTTCAGAATCGAGGGAAACGAGGTCAGCATCGCCTACCCGCTGGAGCTGTTCGAACCCGGAAACATGCCGAACATACTGAGCAGCGTCGCGGGGAACGTCTTCGGTCTCGGCGCCCTAGACGGCCTCAGGCTGAACGACATCAGCCTTCCAAAAGAACTCGTGAGGAGCTTCAAGGGACCAAGGTACGGAATCGGTGGCATTCGCCGGCTCCTCGGAGTCGAGGATAGGCCGCTCGTGGGGACGATCATCAAGCCGAAGCTGGGGCTGAGGACCGATGATCACGCAATGGTCGCTTACGAGGCGTGGTCCGGCGGCTGCGACATCGTCAAGGACGACGAGAACCTGAGCGGGCAGCGCTTCAACCCCTTCGAGGATCGGCTGGTGAAGACGCTCGATGCGATGGACAGGGCGAGACAGGAGACGGGCGAGGGGAAGGCCTACATGATCAACGTGACGGCGGAGGCGGAGGAGATGGTCAGGCGTGCCGAGTACGTGAAGGATCACGGCGGAACCTACGTGATGGCCGACATCATAACCTGCGGCTTCTCTGCCCTGCAGACCTTGAGAAACCGGGATCTGCGGCTCGTGATCCACGCCCACAGGGCCGGCCACGCAGCCTTCACCAGGATCGCCAACCACGGGATCAACATGCGGGTCATCGCCAAGCTCGCGAGGGTCATCGGCGTCGATCAGCTCCACGTCGGAACGGCGGTGGGCAAGATGTCCGAGCCGAAGGAGGAGGTGCTTCGAAACGTCGAGGCCCTGAAGCAGCCGATGCACGGGTTGAAGCCTGTCCTCCCTGTCGCCTCAGGCGGGCTCCATCCTGGGCTCGTCCCTGAGCTGATCGGCATTTTCGGGATGGACTTCGTCATGCAGGCGGGTGGCGGCATCCACGGCCATCCTAATGGGACGGTCGCTGGCGCCCGGGCCATGAGGCAGGCGGTGAGCGCGACGCTGGAGGGGCGCTCCCTCGGCGATTATGCGAAGGAGCATGGGGAGCTGGCGGCTGCGCTTCGGACCTGGTCAGGTCGATGAGACACCCTGCTCCAGTATCCAGGGATAGCGCCTTCGGACCGCCTCTAAGATTGAGTGGGGCGATATGAAGCCCTCCTCGCACACGATCCCGTGGATGTGATCCCTCCTCGTCACGTCGAATGCGGGGTTCATGATCGCCAGTCCACCCGGCGCGTTCGGCCAGACCTCGTCTCCGCTCCTCTCCTCGATGGCCTCGTATTCGCCGTGAATCGTCTGGGGATCGAACTTGAGCAGCTCCGTCACCACGTAGAAGGGGATCCTTGCCTCGTGGGCTGCCATGGCGACCATGCTAGTGCCGATCTTGTTGATGACGTTCCCCTCCGACGTGATGGCGTCTGCCCCGACGACGACGAGGTCGACTCGCTTTATGAACGATCTGACGGCTGAGTCGACGATCATTGATGTCCTGATCCCGGCCTCCAGCAGTTCCTTCGCCGTTATTCGTCCCTGGTAGACTGGACGGGTCTCTGTGACAATGACCTCGAAGTCCGCGCCGCGTTCTCTAGCCAGCCGGAACATCGTGCTCACCGCCGAGGAGTGGCAGTGCGTCAGGACGCAGGTGCCCGACGAGATCCTCTTGGCGCCGATCTCCGCGATCCTTTGCCGTGCTTTCATGAAGCTGTCCAACAGCTCTTCCGCGATGTTATGGATCAGCTCGTTGAGCTCACGGTTCGTGTTCCATTCGGCCTCGGTGATCTTCCACTCGAGGAAGCGGATCGCGTTCCTCATGAAGGGCTCCGTCTCCCTCGACGCGAACAGGATTTGCTTGGCCTCTGCGAACTCCTCAAAGATAGCCGCGCGGTCCCGAGCCTTGGATTCCTTCATCTGCTCGACCAGGGCTTCCACCGCCGCGAACGCGACGTTCGTGGCTCCCTGAACTTCGAGTCGTCGTATTCTATCGGCGGCTCCTGTGACCTTCTTCACGCCTTCCACCTTTCCCGAGTGAAGATTTGTGGGCTTTAGGTAAACTCACTGCTTTATGACGTTAATGATGCTAATGGGGCAGAGTTCCTCGGCGACCCTGGCGCAGTCCCCGAGGCTGTCCGGCACTGATCCTTCTCCGAGGGGTGTGTCATCATGGCGATACTGTGACTTGATCTGGGACAGGCCATCGTTGGGATTTAGCTCAAAGACATCCGGGCAGTTGGTGTGGCAGTTACAGCAGGCGATGCAGTTCTCCCTGTCAATGGTCACACGATGAGTCACTGATCATCACACGGTATGTCATTGTAAGAGGCAGTTTATATTTCTCGTGCAAGTGGCCGACGATGCGTGCGATGACGGATGTCGTGCTCGCAAATCCTTTTAGGGTTTTTGGGATCTCTACATCTCGATGTGGACAGTGAAATCCGAGTCGGGGACGCTGCGCGCCGTCCTCGTCCAGGATTCCGTCGAGCAGTTCTGGGAGAATAGGCTTCCCTTCGTCGGCATCGAGTCGAACCCGCTCTACCTCGCGAGGTGCCCCCACGCCCAATTCGAGGGGGGGCACGAACAGTGGAAGCAGCTCCCCGAATATCTGACGGAGGAGGGCGTCCAGGTCTTCGAGGTCGTCTCGATTCTGAGAAAGGTTCTCGATGGCGCCACTATCGGGGAGAGACGCAGGATCGTCGAATCGGTGTGGAAGGGGATGCCTCGTGCTCCGAGGCCGGACGAACTCACGGTTGATCACCTGATCAGGGGCTATCCCTCCGAGCCCTTCTTCGACGCGTCGAGCGACAGGGTCGTGTTGCCGGACTTCAGGCGCGTCGCGTGGCCCTATCCGAGGGACACCTCGTTCACGACGCAGGTTGGCACCGTCATCTGCAGCATGAGGCGCCACAGCAGGCGGCACGAGCCCCGCGTCGTCAAACTCGTCTACGAGCACGACCCCGTCCTGAGGGAGAAGGTCGACGTCATCTGGGACGCGAACGAGGACTCGGTTCCCTCCACCGAGCCGCTGTGCATCGAGGGCGGCGACGTCCACATCATCGACGAGGAGACCATCGCCATCGGCGTCGGACAGCGCTCCACGTTCACCGGGTTCGTGGAGACCGTGAGGAGCCTCTTCGAGCAGGACCTCGACGAAGAGATAAGGTACGTGTGCGCCGTCAAGAACCCAGACTATCCTGCTGTCGACTACATGCATCTCGACGTCGTCATCAACTACCCAGACAAGGGCAAGGCGCTCGTGATGCCGTACTACTTCGACACCGAGGTCGTCGACGACATGCCGCCGAAGCGGCTACTGCTCAAGACCCTTGAGGCGGTTAGGGAGCAGAGCGAAAAGGCCGGCTGGACGATGGAACCGCTGGTCCACCCCAACAACTTCGTGGACGCGGGCCGATGCGCGGTCTACGAGAGGGGCGACGGTGAACTTCGGCTCGTAAAGCGCGAGCTCAGCCTCATCGATTTCCTCGTGAAGGAGGGAAAACTCGACGAAGATGGCCTGATCTACGTCGGCGGTCGCCCCGAGAAGGAGAATGATGTGGGGCACCTCATGTCTGCGCTGATGGAGCAGGCTAGGGGCGCTTCCAACATCGTCACATTGAAGCCCCGCACGGTCATCTCATACGAGCGGAACGAGAGGACGAACGAGGCCCTGAGGGAACACGGCGTCGAGGTGAAGGAGTGGAGCGACAGCCACTTGGACATGCTCGGTGGGCCCCACTGCTCGACCTCGCCCCTCTGGCGAGACCCGTCCTAGAAATCTCCAGATACTTTTTTTTCCTGAACGCGATGAGCATTTGGCGTCAGCCTCGCTCAAGATTTTCAACGTCTTCCTCTCGTGCTCCAGTTCAGGGCATGGGTGCTCTTTGCAGTGGGCGCATTTTTCCATTTAATTGAAGGCTGTACGACGAAAAACGGGATTCAAAATATTGTTAGAAGTGTCGGAAGCACCTCTCGTCGGTGAAGACCATGGCGATGCCGTATTTGTCGCAGGCCTCGATGACCTCCGCGTCCTTGACGGAGCCGCCCGGCTGGATGCACGCCGACACGCCGTACTTCTCCATCAGCTCGATGGAGTCGGAGAACGGGAAGAAGCCGTCCGAGGCGAGGACCGCCCCCTTCACCTCGACTCCGTGGCCGCGCTCAACCGCCTTCTCAAGCGCGAGCCTGACGGCAGTGACCCGATCCTGCTGGCCCGTGCCGATGCCGAGGGTCGTCCGATCCCTAGAGACGACGACGCCGTTGGACCTGACGTTCATGCAGACGTACCACGAGAAGATCATGTCCGTCATCTCGACGGATGTCGGGGTTCGCCGCGTAACGACCCGCACGTCTGCGGCTGAGCGCACCTTCGTCAGCAGCTGCGTGGACAGGATCACGGAGCCGTCCAGCAGCACCGAAATCGAGTAAGGGCGAGGGTCGTCGCCAACGAATCTGCTCAGCCCCTCCGTTTCGCCGAGCTGCAGCAGGCGCAGGTCCCTCCTGCGAGAGAAGACGTCGATCGACTCTTCCGTGTAGCCGGGAGCAGCCACCACCTCAATGAAGGTCGAGGTCACCTCCTGCGCCGTTTCAACGCCAACTGTCGTGTTGAATCCGACCACGCCACCGAAGGCGGCCAGGTTGTCGCAGTCGCGCGCCCTCACGTAGACGTCTTTGAGGCTGTCGCTCGGACCTTTGGCTGCGGCTACCCCCGATGGGTTCAGGTGCTTCATGACGGCGCACGCCGAAACGTCGAAGTACTTGAGGATGTTGACGGCGTTGTTCACGTCCTCGATGTTCGTCTGGCTGAGGCCCCCTTTTCCGGTCTTCAGCTCCCTGAGATTGCCTATGGTTAGACGCCGATTTTTCGGCCTGTACAGCGCGGCGGGCTGATGTGGGTTCTCGCCGTAGCGCAGGCTGAGGGCCTTCTCGTAGACGACCTCCTCGCCGTCTAGGATTATCCTCAGCTCGGGAGGGAACTTCTCCTCGAAGTGTGACCTGTAGCGCTGCTTCATCGACTCCGTCATTGGACTAGATTCACCTTCGTCAGATATTTGCAGATCATGGCGTCGTAGGCGGACGTTCTTCGGAATGCTTCCAGGGCCAGTTTCATTCGCATCTTCGTGGGAATTTTTCCATTGTTCTTACCTAACGCATCGATTATTTCCTCATATTGTGACGGATCGACGACGACGGTCACCTTGTCGTACAGTAGCGCCGCCTTCGCTGCGGCCCTGATCATGGTCGGTCCCCCGATGTCGATGTTGTCCGCGGCTTCCCTGAGCCCCGCCCGCCTATTCATCGCGGCCTCGAACGGGTACAGATTGACTACGACGAAGTCGAAGGGTTTGATGTTATGGCGCTCCATGTATAACCTGTGCGCGAGGTTATCCCCGTCGAGGAGAAGTCCGCCGTGGATCTTGGGATGAAGGGTCTTGAGGAGCCCTCCCGGGCTCTCCGGGTATCCAGTGTAATCGGAGACCTCCGTGACATTGTAGCCGAGCTCCCGGAGTTTCGCGGCCGTACCCGAAGATGCGACGAACTCGACGCCAAACCCGTCGAGCACGCTAGCAAGATCCTCAAGCCCCGTCTTGTCATGGACGCTTATGAGGGCCCTCCCGACCATCCCGGAATCACCAGCGATCGAGCGCCTACGTCCCCCGCTTGGATCCCGGGAGCATTATGTCGTGGGCAGTGAGCTCCTGGGAGCCGCGCTCCGTCACGAGGGCGAGCTTCGCCTTCTCCCACATCTCCGGGATGGCCTTCGCCCCCGCGTAGCCCATGGCCGCCTTGAGGCCGCCGACGAACTCCGCAACGATGTCCGCCACGCCGCCCCTGTAAGGCACCCACCCCTCGACGCCCTCGTTGATGGTCTTCGCCGGCTTCGAGTACCTGTCCTGCGCGTACCGCTTCTTCCTGGCGGCGGCGCTGCCCATGCCGTAGTACTCCTTGTAGTATCGCCCCTCGATGGCGACGAGGGTCCCCGGGCTCTCGCTGCAGCCGGCGAAGACGTTGCCCATCATTGCGCACGAAGCGCCCACCGCGAGCGCCACGGCGATGTCGCCCGGGTTGCGGATCCCCCCGTCCGCCATAATTGGGACGTCGGCGCCGTAGTCGCGCACGGCGTCGGCGGTTTGGGCGACGGCGTAAAGCGTGGGGGAGCCGGCCCTCGTCACGACGCTCGTCGTGCAGATGGATCCGCTGCCGATGCCGACCCTGAGGCCGGCGACGCCGTCAAGCTTGGTGAGGCAGTCCTCCGCCGCCTCGTACGTGCCGATGTTGCCGACGACGACCTTTGCCGAGACCTCCTTCAGGATCTCCTTCGTCGCCTCGAAGCAGTTGCGGTTGTGGAAGTGGGCCACGTCGGTGACGAGGACGTCCACGTACTCGTCGAGCGCCCTTGCGCGGGGGAGGTCGAAGGGCGAGATGGCGGCGGCGCAGACGAGCCTGCCCTGTTCATCGCGCACGGCGCTCGGGTAGGCCCCCTTGAGGTTTATGTCCCTCATGGTGATCAACCCCCTCACGTAGCCCCCGTCGTCCACTATGGGCAGCTTCTCGATGCGGTGCCTGTGCAGTATCCTCTTCGCCTCCTCGAGGGTCGTCTCCTCCCTGGCGGTGACGACTTCGCGGGTCATGACGTCCCTGACCCTGAGGGTCGGGTCGGCCAGCCTGACGTCCCGCGACGTCACGATGCCGACGAGCCTGTTCCCCTCCTCGACGACCGGGAACCCGTGGATGTTGCGCTCGTCCATCAGCCGGAGCAGGTCCTCTACGGTCGTCTCGGGGCCCACGGTGACGACGTCCCTGATTATGAGGGCCTCGGCCCTCTTCACCCTCCGCGCCATCTCCGCCTCGGCCTCGATGGAGCAGTTGCGGTGGATGACGCCGAGGCCGCCCTGGCGTGCGAGGGCGATGGCCATCTCGTCCTCGGTGACGGTGTCCATCGGCGATGAGACGAACGGGACGTTGAGCTCGATGCCCTTCGCGGCCAGGCTCTTCACGTCGGCCTCGGATGGCTCGACGATGGTCCAGCCGGGGAGGAGGATGACGTCGTTGAAGGTCAGGGCCTGATCGGCGTTCCTGAACTTCTCACGATAACTCATCTCTCACACTCTCGTTTTAAGTCGAGATCGATGAGGATCAGTTTATTAACGTTTGTCTTTGAAAAAATGTTATTTTAGGTTATGGCGGATTCGATGGGATAGACGCTGCCCTCAAATTTACATCTCGAATACACGAAAGCACCTTTGAAAAGGAGCATTAGAAGGGAAAAAGATATGACTTCGGTTTGTGAATACATGGTGGAAGTAAAGAGGCGCTGGCATTGAAGGCGTACGTTCTGATGAACACGGAGCTGGGACAGGAGGCCGCCGTCGTCGAAAGCCTGAAACAGGTTAAGGAAATCAAATCCGTGAACGCGCTGTACGGCATCTACGACATCATCGCGGAGGTTGAGGCCGACTCCATGGAGAAGATCAAGGAGACGGTCTTCTCCAAGATAAGGAGACTCGAGAACGTTAGGAGCACAATAACGCTGATCACATACGGGGAACCCCTCATCCGTCGTTGAAATCGAACTACTGACATGGATAGACGAAGCGGGCGGCCATAGTTTTTCTCCACGAGAGAACGATGCGAAAAATCGAATTCATTAACGATTTATTCATGAATTAGTCTAGAGATAAACGTGGCCAATCTGGGGAATCTGTGGTGGCTGAGCCTTGGCGCGCTGCTCGTCGGGTTCGGCCTGGGCTGGCTCGTGCTCAGCGTCGTCGAGATATCCTTCGGCGCGATCGCGTGGCTCCTGATCATCGTCGGAGGCATAATCGTCGTTTCGGCGTTCGTTTCTTGGAGGTGGAGCGTGTCGACGGCGGGCATCGTGTCAGCCTTCTCGGTGGGCCTCGTCATCGCCCTGCTATTCTCCGCAGGACTTCCGATATTCGCCGGTGCAGGACCGATCTTGAAGGAACGGATGAAGGTCTTCGGCGGCGAGGTCACCGCCCCAGAGGTTGCGTTCGAGGTCAACGATGTCAACGGCCGGATACGCGTCTCGACGTGGGACGAGGCGAAGTACAACGTCAGCATCCTCATGAAGGCCAGGGGCTGGTCCGAAACCGACGCGGCCAGAACCCTCGACGAGGTCGGCGCGACGCTCGATGGGGATGTATCTCAGGGGCGGCTCAGGATGGTGCTCAGATTCGTCGTGCCAAGCCTGACCTGGAGCAAGCTCGAGATCGACGTCAACGTTTCGCTCCCAGCCGACGTGAAGACGAGCTTGAAGGTGGAGACGACGAACGGAGGCATCTTCGTCGGCGGAGTCTCCGGTGGCGCCCTCGAACTGAACACGGTCAACGGAGAGATCAGCCTCGTCGGGGTGAACGCCGATCTCATACGGGGTTCCACCGTCAACGGGAGGATCCTCGGCCAACTGTGGGCCTCGGCGATGAACGCCTCGACGGTCAACGGCGGCATCGACCTCGACATCCCAGGAGGGCACGGCGGAAGCTATCGCCTCAGCGCCGTCAACGGGGCCATCGACATCAAGGCCGCTTCCTCCCCCGACATCGGATTCAAGATCGACCTCGGGGTGACGACGGGAAGCGTGAACGTCGACGTTGCCGGCCTGACCTATGAAGTGAATACGGCCCGCCACAAGGTGGCTCACACGACCGACTTCGAATCGTGCCCCGTGAAGATCATCATAGACGCGACGACGGTCAACGGGGAAGTGAGGCTGTCACCTTCAGTAGCAGGAATCTGACCCCCCTCAGAACTTTTTTTCTGGATAATGGACGCCCAGGGTTTCCCGAAACGATTCAGAACATCGTTTTCTCCTCGAACCGCACGCCCGTTCTAGTTCAGGAGGATAAGCTGGTTTTCGAGGGCAAGACGATCGAGATCTCCGATGTCGTCGCCATGGGCCACGCATTGGTCGATAAAATGGGCTGGCTCAAAAAGTAGGCGAACTACATGCTCACGGAGATTGCCGCACTACTAACCATTATGGCCATCGTCTACGTCCTAGATCACCCTTCCAAGATTTTCAAGACCATTGCGAAGGTTCTCCTGATCTTCGGCGTTATCATCGTTGGAGCTGTAATCTTTCGCAAGCTCTCGAAGAAGAAATCTGATGTGGATAATCAATGAGCGACTACGATCCGATCGCACGACGCATCCGAGAAGCCGAAAAACGAGAAATGAAGGAGCGCCCCGAACAACCCAAACATCGTTGGTTAAAATGCCAATGCTCTAAGTGCGGATATCGAATTTTTTATGAGCCAAAAAAGGACTGGGACGGGGAGCTGAGGTGTCTGAGTGTGGTGAAATCTTTATTGTACAAAGACTAGATCTGTTTACTAAAAAGAATTCAGAAATCTACTGTAAGTACCGAAGACCTACTTCCTAAGCTCACCAGGTATTGCTGGGCGCGCTGAAGTTGAGAGCAAAGGGAGAACGCCATGTAGCGATCTCCTATTATAGCAGGATTGTCCTGAATGGGACGGGAAAAAGTCCTTGAAAGTAGCTCAAGCCATGAGAAAGAAAGTGGTCATTATCCACGAGGGCATGTCCGTCACCGAAGCATCTACGAGTATGCGCGAAAAAAATCAACCATGCGCCATTGTTTCAAGACAGGGCAGACCCTTTGGCATCGTGACTGAGCGAGATATCGCTTGGAAGGTTGCTGCGAACGGCCTTGATCCTAAGAATGTGAAGATCGAGGAAATAATGTCAACACCTCTAATAGTAGTCGAACCAGATGAGGATCTGGCAGAAGCAGCCAATATAATGAAACAGCATAAGATCAGAAGACTAGCAGTGGTCAGGGAAGGGGCCCTCTGTGGCGTCTTGACAGCCGGAGATATTATGCGCAACCTTGGTAGCTATGTGGATAAAGAGGTACAAGATGTTCTAAGATATCTATGGACGCCTCGATACTACACCGAAGTTGAGTGAACTAGACGATTAGATTTGTTCCACGGAATTTGCAGTATTTAGATATGGCGCCATGGTATGGTAAGCGCTTTTCGTGGTAAGCGCGTGCGCGCGCGTGGGGACCTCCCGAAACTTGATAAAGGATAAAATTTGAACCCAAACCCAAAATTAAACTTATTCTTGCTCTATGTCGGTGAGTTTCTCCATCGACGGACGCTTTTCATTTTTTAGGGGCCTATACCTGCACGGGTCTTTACATAGTATTGATACACTAGTCTCCTTGAACCTGTAAGCTATCTTGTTCTCGCAGCTGAAGCACTCGCAGGCGGATAGGATCCCCCTGCTCACCCACACTTCGCCTTTTTTACGCGCGCGCGTAAGTCTTTAGCCTCCTCATCACTCAAAACAGAGAAAGTACGCCCGTCAAAGACCTCTTTATCAGGTATCAATAGGAAAAATAGGAATAAAAACCATTTTTTAACCATTTTAGCAACACCCATGGGCGCGCCTATCGAATATCAAAGTTCTATTCTTTTTCTACTTCCTCATCTTTCTTGTGCCTTATCCATCCTAGGATTTCTATGATTCCAATGATGGCTATCAAAGAAGCAATGATAAGAGAAATCCTTTTCTTTTTCTTCTTCTTTTCGTTCATACCCGTCATCCACGCACCTAGATGAATACTTTATTTCACCAAATTGGAATAAATCAAAATTTACCGTCTCCGTTCAGCATCGATGTCAACTTCAGACTTCTTTGAACTTTCCGCAGTATCCCTTTTTTGGGTTAAATCCTCTTTGTGTTGGACGAGCATGATGGACCTACCGATTCTTTCCACCTTGATCGATCGAGCGCGCGCAACGTTCTAGACGCACAAGGGCAAAGACTAAGCCGAGCGATGCGAGGAAGAGGAGTAGGAGGATGAGGAAGATGTTCATGTCCAGACCTCCGGAGAGTTGTCGTTCAAGTACCAGGTGGCATAGACGAGGTCATTGAGGTTGGGAGGAGGTCGGAGATTTAATCTGTCGAGGTGGAGGCTCAGACAGGCGAAGGAGGTGATCAGGTTCTCGATGTTTTGGCGGTCTTTCTTGAGGAACGAGCCGTACTTGAGGAGGATCGAGGTCACCGAACTCCGGGACTTCCGACCCATGGATGCTTGTTTGAGACGGCTCGGAGGATTCTGTTGGATCCGGAGGATGGTGTAATCGAATTCTGGAGCATAGACATACACATTATTATTGATGGTTGCTACTTTATAGTTGATCAATGATCTAAATATCTCTTCCAGTGGGCGAACGGCGATGTCACTCATAACTTATCATCCTCTTCTCTCTCTTTGTACCAATAAACTTCTGGATGGTCTAAATGCCACCTGTGATTTACCACCCATCCCTTCTTTCGAGCACGATAATACCATGAACGATAAGCTCCATCTTTTTCAATATTGATTATTTTCTTTTTCCACCCTTCGGCAATCATTCTTCTCAAAATCTTCGTGAGACAATTATCAGTTACCACTCCCTCAGGATATAATCTCCTTCACTACAACTGAACCAATAAATGTAACCTGCTGTTAAATCAAAACCGATTTCTGTTGGTTTGTAGTTGTCTAAAAGTCTTATGAATTCGGTCTCGTTTACCTCTTTGTATGTGGACTGAGGGAACCATCTTCCACTGGGTCCCATACACATAAGACTACAATTATTAGTTCTAGCCCAATTCTCTACTTTAACGTTGGGAGAAGTGTTTAAATTAAGAGCTATAAAATATAGTACCACTAGACCAACTACCATAACAATAATGATCCAAAAACTACCTAACATACTTCTTATTTTTTCATTCATAATTGGTCCCACCTCGGAGGTTCGATTGGATTAGGAGACTCATAATAATCGAAGAGATCCTTAATCATGGACTTTAAATCGAACAGAGGCTTCCGCGCGCAATTTACCGTCTCCGTTCAGCATCGATGTCAACTTCAGACTTCTTTGAACTTTCCGCAGTATCCCTTTTTTGGGTTAAATCCTCTTTGTGTTGGACGAGCATGATGGACCTACCGATTCTTTCCACCTTGTAGCCCAGTTCAATTGCCAGCGCGGAGATAGCTCCTGCGAGTATTCCCCATTCTATCCCCGTGGCCCCGCCGAAACCTAGGTTCTCAAAGACGAGGACGAGTGGAATGATTGGGCTCCCAATCTCTATGATCAGTTTCTTTATAGAGCCCACATCTATTTTATTGAGTTCTACCTTTCTCTTCTCTTTCTCTATCATAGCGCTCTGGGTCTCCCCCCGCCGCCGCGCGCTAACGGTGGCAAGCTTCATAATTATAGTCGAATATACTCAAATATAAATCTTTATATCTTCAAGATGAGATTTGAGTGTTATGAATAATAATAATAATAAAATTTCCCTCTCGGAGAGTTGCAAATGCCAAGGAGAAGTGGTCATGAGATCGTCCTCACAGCCGATAGGACGCTCATGAGCGAGTATGGAGGCAACATATTCCTTGGATTCAGCGCCTGCGTGCCCAAGGGGCTGATCCCAGACAAGGTCTACTTTTCCCTTCTCTGCCCTCCAGTCAAGGCGAATGAGGACGGGTCAGCCGAGCTAGCACCATGCGGGACAAGGAAGATTGAAGCTTCCCTACTGAGGTACGGCTTTCAAAGGGATGATGTCATCGTAGCACATCCAGATCATATTGGCGAGGCCATAGGGCCAGAGACGAAAGTCGTCGGAATCACGGAGAACGACCCCCTCGGAATCGGTCCTGCAACGTCAACCTTCACGCAGTTGTTCTCTGGAGAGGCGTACATGGCGATGAAGTTCAGAGAGCTACTGAATCACCCAGCCATCAAGAAGTTTCGCCCGAGGATTATCGTGGGTGGATCTGGATCATGGCAGCTTGAAGACCCTGGAATCCGGGAGGAGCTTGGGATCGACTGCGTGGTAATAGGAGAAGGGGAGGAGATTGTAGGGCCGCTATTTGAATCCGCTGTCAAATATGAGGCCTTACCAGAAACAATCAATGGAAAAATAGTTCCTGAGGATGAAATTCCTTCGATAGTCGGACCAACCATCTCTGGCATTGTCGAGATTGCTAGAGGCTGTGGGAGAGGCTGCGATTTCTGCGCCCCTACAATGCTTCATTACCGTTGTCTTCCCTTGGACCACATACTGAAGGAGATAGATGTCAACCTGAGGGCTAACAAACAACCCCTTCTCCACGCAGAAGACGTATTGAGGTACAAAGCCAAGGGACTAGAGGTCAACAGAGATGCTGTGACGAGCCTTTTCAAGGCTGTGAGAGATCATCCAAAGGTCAATAGGGTAGGAATAAGCCACTTCGCCCTCTCCTCAGTCCTGAGTGCACCAAAGGTCGTGGAAGAAATATCCAATATCCTCGACTTAAACGAGAAGGGTCCAATGTTTGCAGGGCAAACCGGCATCGAAACGGGCAGTCCAAGACTAATCAAGGAAGACATGGTTGGGAAATGCAGGCCATTCCCGCCCGAGGATTGGCCGAATGTAGTCGTTAACGCCTTCGAGGTTTTGACCAAGAACCATTGGGTCCCGGTCGCCACCCTAATCTTAGGCCTTCCAGGTGAGAAAGAGGAGGATATCAACCTCACGTTAGAACTCGTCGAAGAACTCAAGAACTTCAAGAGCCTGATCGTCCCCCTTTTCTTAGTCTCTATGGGAAGTCTGAAAGACAAGACCGACTCCTTCACACTCCAGATGATGACGCCCAGACATTCCGAGCTCTTCCTGAAGTGCTGGGAGCACAACTTCCGCTGGGCACCAATCTTCTTTGACGCCCTCACAAATAGGAGGGGTAAACAGGGAGTAAAACTCCTCCTATCCCATGGGATCAGATACAGCGAGAATCTGGCTCAGGAATGCCGAAATCACTATAGTTACGACCTTCTTCGAATGATAATGGATATTAGAAGTGGTAGAAAAGTTGTAGCTCCGCTATCAACTCGTCTGATGAATGGATTGTTGCGTTTCGTGAGATGACCTAGATGGCGTCCAAAGGAATCTTGGTAAAGCACCGCGTAGGAAAGCGTTGGAATTCTCCTCAGATGTTCTACTTGATAGCGCGCGCACGGGTGTTGCTAAATTCTTGGGGTTAACATTTCCATGTAATTTATCTTTTATTTACGCGCGCGCGACTCACGGGCGAGTTGAGGTGCCTAGAATGTAGTAAGGTGTTTAAGGTCGGGCGGTTAGATGAATTTTCAATCCACAATAATTAAATAAATTTTGGATTCTACAAACCTGACATGCCAAAAAGAACGCCTGTCAATTGGCCGATTGTTATTGGTTCACACCAGTTAGGAATGTTAAAACAGATGCTATTCTATTTTATCTTTGCCCTGCGACAGGAATAAAAACCCGAAAGATGGTCGGACGTAGTTGTGGAAGTTTTTTTAAGAAGTCATCGAGAAAGCGTCCTATCCCACGATAACTCCTCCAACAATATAATCAATTAAATGATTCGTGTAAGAAGGGGGTTTCATTCAAAATAATGGTTTAGTTGATCAAGTTTACAATTGATCAATTACCGAATCCAATATGCTCCTGAAAAGGGCTTCGAAGGGTGCTCAAGATTGGGAGGCTGGATGAATTCTAATCAATTTGGAAAATCTTTTTATGGTGGTTTTATGGTGTTGTCTTGTCAAGGAGATGGAGGTGCAGAAAGGTTATTTAATTCGATAAAAAGTATCGATAAATAACCTTTTTTACCCTCTGTCTCCTTACACTGCTGGGAGACGCCCTCATGTCGAAAGAGTTCAAGTACATCGTGCGGTTCCACGGGACGACCTTAGACGGGACCAAGACCCTGACCTACGCGCTGCGCGGCCTGAAGGGTATGGGCATACGCCTCGCCCACTCCGTCGTGAAGAAGGCCGACCTGGACCCAAGCTTACGCCTGGGCAACCTATCCGATGCCGATCTGAAGAGGCTTGAGGACATCCTGGAGAACCCGGCGGCTCGGGGCGTGCCGTCGTGGATGCTTAACAGGCGGAAGGATCCCCAGACGGGCGGGGACGTACACCTCCTCGGCTCCGACCTGACGCTCCGCTGGAAGGACGACATCACCCTGATGCGCGAGATACGGAGCTGGAAGGGCGAGCGCCACGCCCGCGGGCTCAAGGTGAGGGGGCAGAAGACGAAGACGGCCGCGAGGAAGGGCCGAAGCATCGGTGTGAGCAAGAAGCAGTTGCAGAAGCAGCAGCAGTCGGAACAGAGGACCTGAGGGAAGATGGATGGGTGACCCGAAGAAGAAGCACAAGCGGTTCACGACGCCCAAGCGCCCTTTCGATAAGAGCGCCCTCGTCGAGGAGCTGAGGCTCCTCGGGGCGTACGGGCTTAGGAACAAGCGGGAGCTCTGGCGACACCGGACCGAGCTCAGCCGGCTAAGGCGGATGGCGCGGTCGAGGCAGTCGCTCGACCCCGTGGAGCGCGCCGAGGCCGAGCGCCAGATGATAAGGAAGCTCTCCGGCCTCGGGGTCGTGGCGGAGAAGGCCACCCTCGAGGACGTCCTCAGCCTCAGGATCGAGGAGCTCATGGAGCGCCGGCTGCAGACCGTGGTCTACCGGAGGGGGATGGCCAAGTCCTTGTTCCAAGCGCGGCAGCTCGTCACGCACGGCCACGTCTCGATCGGCGATAAGAAGGTGAGGGCGCCGAGCTACTGGGTGACCGTCGACGACGAGGCGAAACTGAGCTTCGGCGGCTCCAGTCCCATGGCCGACACGGCGCATCCGCTGAGGAGGGAACTCGCAGTCGCCGAGGCGCCGGGAGGTGGCGTGGCACAGTGAGCAGCACCGAGAGGTGGGCCGTCGTCCACATCTACAGCAGCTTCAACAACACCCTCATCCACATGACCGACCTGTCGGGCTCGGAGACCATCGCCTTCGCCTCCGGCGGCATGTTCGTCAAGGCCGACAGGCTCAAGCCCTCGCCCTACGCCGCGATGAAGGCCGCCCAGCACATGGCCGACATCGCCCAGGACAAGGGGATCACCTCCATCCACATCAAGGTGAGGGCGCCCGGCGGATCGGAGTCGAAGACCCCTGGCCAGGGGGCCCAGGCCGCCATCAGGGCGTTGGCGCGCCGCAACTTCAGCATCGGAAGGATCGAGGAGACGACGCCGATGCCGCACGACGGCACGCGCAAGGCGGGCGGAAGGCGGGGAAGGCGGCCGTAGCGCCTCCGTGGGGATGGCCTTGAAGGTAGAGATACTGAGCCTGAGCGGCGACACGATCCGGTTCCTCCTGCGGGGTGCCGACATCGCGCTCGCGAACGCCCTGAGGAGGACGATGATCTCCGAGCTCCCGTGCATGACCATCGACGACATCTTCTTCTTCGACAACTCCTCGGTCCTGCCGGACGAGACCCTCGCCCACCGCCTCGGGCTCGTGCCGCTGACGACCGACCTCGACAGCTACGCCCTGCCCGACAGGTGCGAGTGCAAGAGCGAGCTCGGATGCAGCCGGTGCAGGGTCGTCCTCACCCTCGACGTCAAGGCGGACGCCGAGCCGAGGACCGTCTACTCAGGAGACCTCGTGTCCGAGGACCCGAAGATCCGGCCGGCCAGCCCGGACATCGAGCTCGTGAAGCTCGCCCCCAGGCAATCGGTCAAGTTCGAGGCGTACGCCCGCCTCGGCGTGGGGAAGACCCACGCCAAGTGGCAGCCCGTCTCCATGTGCGTGTTCCAGCACGTCAGCGACGATGAGATCGCCGCCCTCGGGGGCTCCGCCTCCGGGGCGTCCGCGACAAAGGGCGGATGCTTCCTCTTCACGGTCGAGTCGAACGGGTGCCTGCCGCCCGAGAGGATCGTCGCCGAGTCGGCGAGGATCCTGATCCAGAAGCTCGACGAGCTCTCCGGCAAGGTGAAGCGCGGCGAGATGGCGGACGAGGTCGTGGAGTTCGAGATCACCGAGGAGGTGGGCCGCGGCCTGTACAGCGTGGGCGCCGGGGACTTCGAGGAGGAAGAGGAGGAGGGGGGGCAGCAGGAGTGACGAGCCCGGAGTTGACGGCCACCGTCAGGGCACTGAGGAAGGCGTCGAAGAAGGGTGCGGCCCTCTGGGGCGCGCTGGCGGACGAGCTGGACAGGTCGAGGCGAAGCAGGGTGGCTGTCAACCTGAGCGTGATCAACAGGCACACGGGGGAGGGCGACGTCGTCGCAGTGCCGGGAAAGGTCCTAGGATCCGGGGAGATCGCCCACGCCGTGACGGTGGCGGCCTTCTCCTTCTCGGAGACGGCTCGGGAGAAGATCGCCCATACCAAAGGGAAAGCACTGTCCTTGACAGAGCTCATCGACGGCGGCATGGAGCCATCTAAAATCAAAATACTGAAATGAGTGCCTCTCTGTTTCTCGGTCATTCGCCTTCATCTCATCGAAATAGATGAAACGACGTTTCGCAGGCTGACCCATCGCCTTGTCCTCGCACACATCGAGGACCTTTTCTATAACAGCAACTAGCGCCAGGATCTATCCATAGCCCAAGAACGCCAGAACGTTGTGCAGGACGCCTCCGAGGCCGATCGCGAATCCGACCTCGGTCAGGCTGATGATGGCGGCGTTCCTGTATCCGAACTCCTTCGCCAGGACCGCGATGGTTGCCACGCACGGTATGTATATCATGACCACGAAGGCGAACACGAACATCTGTGCCGGCGACAGGACCCGCGCGAAGTCGCTCGTGCCCATGATGGACGCCAGGAGTACGAGGGTTAGCTCCTTCCGCAGGACGCCGAAGATCAGGGTGACGCCGACCGCCGCCGGGAGGCCGAGCCACCAAACGGTGACGGGGCTCAGGAGGCCTTGAATTGTGTTGAGGAGACCCACGAGGTTAGCGAGCTGGATAATGAAGTTCCCGACGATCATGATCGGAAACGCCATCTGGACGAAGTCCCTGAGCTTGAACCACGTCCTGCTGGCGGTGACGCGCACGGTCGGCCTCCTGAAGGACGGCATCTCCATGATGAGGCCGACCGGCTCGCCGGGCACGACCTTGAACGCGAGGCGCCCGAGGGCGAACACGATCAGGAAGTCGATGGCGTAGAGGGCGATCGCCCACTCGAATCCGACGTACCTCGCCACGAGCCCCATGATGACGATGCTGCGGGCGGTGCAGGGGACGAGGCTCGCCGTGAAGGCGCAGATGAGCCGTTCCCGCTCCGTCTCCATGATGCGGCAGCCGAGGCAGGCGGGGACGTTGCATCCGAATCCGAGCATCAGCGGGATGAAGCCCTTCCCGTGGAGGCCGATCTTGTGCATCGCCGAGTCCATGAGGAAGGCGATCCTGGCCAGGTAGCCCGAGTCCTCCAGGATGGAGAGCGCGGCGTAGAAGGGGACGATGTAGGGCAGCGCGATCGTCACACCGGCGACGACCCCCTCCACGACGCCGCTCCAGAAGAACGCGGCCAGGGCGCCCTGAAAGTTGGCGTCGTACATCGCCCTGAGGGCGCGCATACCCGCGTCGATGAGGCCCGACACGTAGTTCCCGAGCGCGAACACGGAGAAGAAGACGGCGAGGACGACGGCGGCCATCACGAGGTACCCGAGCACCGGGTGGGAGGTCGCCCTGTCGATCCTGTCGGCCATCGTCGTCCTGGGCGCCACGTGCGTCGAGGCCTCGACGGCGATCCTGTTGGCGACGGCGTAACGCTCCGAGGCGATGACGCTGGACGCATCGTGGCCGTGGATCCCCTCGATCTCCCTCTTCAGCCTCTCCTTAAACCCGACGACGCTCGGCTTCTGCCCGTGGACGAGACGTTTGACCTCGTCGTCGTCCTCGAGCAGCTTGATCGCCACCCACCTGCGCGGATACGGCGTCTCGACACCGTCAAGCTCCTTTACTAGGGCCTCGATGCGTGACTCGACCTCGGGCCCGTATCCGATGACAGGCGGCTTCCGCTCCTCCGACGCGACCTCGACGACCTTCGCCATGAGCTCCTGCAGCCCGACGTTCTTCGTCCCCACCGTGGGCACGACGGGGACGCCCAGAAGCGACGACAGTCTCTCGACGTCCACGTGTATGCCCTTGCCCCCCGCCACATCGATCTGGTTGAGGGCGACGACCATCCTCGACTCGAGCTCCATGAGCTGGATGGTGAAGAACAGGTTCCTCTCCAGGGCGGACGCGTCGACGACGTCCACGGTGACGTCCGGCCGCTCGACTGCGATGTACTCGCGGCTCACGAGCTCCTCGATGGAGTAGGTCGAGAGGCTGTAGATGCCCGGCAGGTCGACCACGTCGATCGAGTATCCCATGAAGCTGAGGGTTCCCTCGGCCCTCTCCACGGTCTTGCCGGGCCAGTTGCCGACGTGCTGGTGGAGGCCCGTCAGTTGGTTGAAGATGACGCTCTTGCCCACGTTGGCATTGCCGGCTAGCGCGACCCGTAACTTGGGTTCGTTCCCGGGTGCCGGAGATTTAAGCCTCGCCGGGCTCGGGTGACAGGCCGCCATGTGCGATCTCCTTCGCTGTCCTCCGCTCGGCGCCATGATGCGGGCCGTGGGGGTGGATTCTCCTGTGGGCAGGGTGCTGATCCTCGATCTCGACGAAGACCTTGGACGCGAGGCCCCTGCCGATGGCGAGGGTGGTTCCCCTGACGGAGACCTCGATGGGGCCGTTGAAGGGAGCGGCGTTCACGATGCGGACGCGGGTGCCGCGGGTCAAGCCCATGTCGAGGAGCCTCTGGCACGCCGACGTTCCTCCCCTTATGAAGGCGACGACCCCCTCCTCCCCGGGCTTGAGGTTTGTGAGTTGGGTCCGCAGCCTGAAGCTCTCTCCCTCCCTCTGCCTGGCCTCGGCGCACTCTTCACAGCCTGAGACATCGAGGGAGCACGGCGGGATGGGCTTTCCGTCGTCGGGACAGGTCTCGGGCACATTCAGCGCCTGGCATAGGGCGGCGGCCGCTTCGTCTGAGAGGCCATGCTCGAGTTTGCAGGCTTCGTCGTGAACCTTCTCGCGTCTCAGCCCCAGGAAGTCGTACAGGAAGCGTTCGAGGAGTCGATGCTTTCGAACTACCTTCTGGGCTAGTGCGGACCCCTTCCCTGTTAACGTGACGCCCCGATAGGGTTCATACTCGATCAGCTCCTCGTCCGCCAGCTTCTTGATCATCTGCGTGACGCTGGGGGGCGCCACGCTCAGCTTCTCAGCCAGCTCAGAAGTCTTGGCGGGCTCGCCCCTCTCGTTGAAGCTATAGATGGCCTCTAGGTATTCCTCGACGCTCTCGCTGCTCAATGGTATCAGAGAAATTAGGCTTGCCTAAATATAAATTTTTAGGCTTGCCTAAAGAGTACCATCACCGTAACGAGTAGGCGAACCTCGGCGTATCCCTCGTGCAGCCCTCCATGCGGTAGTCGATCCTCTGGGCGATCTTACCCGCCTCGATGAGATCGTCGAGGGTTTCGATGTAGGGGTTGACGATGCTCACGCCGTGAAGCCTCCTCACGTTCAGCCATTCCTCCTGGGTGAGGCCGTAGCATTTCGCCCAACCGTTCGTGTTGAGGGCGTCCCTGAGCCTGCGGAAGTCGAGGTCCGCGACATTGAGGATTCTGAGGATCGCCTCCTTCAGCATCTCCCCGTCCAGCTTCATCTCGGGCACCTTGTAGTTGGGATCAAGGACCTGGGTCTCGACTCTGCCTCGGGTCAGCTTCATGAGGCTGTTCTTCGGTGGAGCGTAGATCCTTTCGAGCTCGTCTTTGATCGGCGCGAGTCCGATCTTACTGCTGCACCACATCACCTCATCCTTGCCGACTCCGACGTAGCACGGCTGATACCTGTTGGCGAGGTATATGGTCTCCGGCTCAGATTCGCTGATGACGCAAAGGAGGACGGTGCCCGCCAGCTTCGGGAAGATCTCCTTTAGGGCCTCCTCGAAGCTCTCACCACGCTTTACAAGGTCGTCGACCATGTGGACGGCGACCTCGCTGTCCGTTATCCAGTCGATGTCCGAGTTGTAGCTCTTGAAGGGGTGTTTCTCCCTGAGCCTCGCCCAGTGCTCCTTGAAGTTGCTGATGTCGCCGTTGTGCATCAGGGCCATTGTGCCGTCGTCGCTGGTGAAGGGGTGAGCCATTCGATCTATGTCGTACCTCGGGTCCTCGCGGGCGAGGGCGCTGTACCGGCTGTGACCTATACCCGTAGTACCCTTCAGCTTGGTGATCCCTGTAGTCTTCTTCACCTTGGCGACGGGGCCGGTGGCCTTCTCGACATTGATCCTTCCCTTGTCGATGGTTGCCATCCCGGTGGCGTGAGCGGCGAAGTAGGGCTCCTGCAGTTCCAGAGACTTGAGGAGCAGAGGCGCGACGGGCCTGTCGCCCACGTAGGCTGCCAGCTGACACATGGGAAATCCTCGCACCTACAAGCCAAAGCGAATAGATAAAAAACTTCTTACCTTTGCTGAGCCTCTATCCATGGGCGTTACTGTAGCGCCGTATTTGAGGTCAATTGCGCGTCTAGGCGAAGTAACTAGTCTCCTCGGCTTCTTAACCTGTAGGGTTCAAACATGAGAACGTAGGAAGGTTTGGGACTCATGGGGCAGTGCTCCATGTTTTTAGGTATTACTGCTAGTTGGCCCGGGGAGAGGATTATGCTTGGGTGCTCTTTGATCTGGAGTTTATTCTCCCCTTATACACGTAGAAGAGCTCATCTTCGTTCATATGTTCATGCCAGTGATACTCCCCCAAGAACAACGCCATTCGGACAACGTAGTCGTTAACCAGTGCTACTTCGATAGGGGACCATGGCTTATCGATCTCTCCCATTTTATCATCCAAGTTGACTAACAGGGTGTTCATTTAATGAGAAATCTTTCTAAGTGATTTAAAACTTTAAATCAATCAGCAACCCAAGGGTCGTCTCGTTCAAAGGTTTCTAGTCTATTTATCTCAATGGGATTGTCATTCCGCTGAAATGCATGGATTACATGAAAATAGGCGGATAAAGTTGGGCTACTTTTCGAGACCTGACATCCGTCTGACTTCTCTGCCGACTTTCTCGATCTCTAGGTTGTCGCAGTCCGCCATGAGCCTGTTGAACTCCTTGGACCCTGAAGCGTACTCGGCGATCCACTGCTTGGCGAATTTTCCGTTCTGGACGTTTTTCAGCGCCTTCCTCATGTTCTCCTCAACGTGGTCATCAACGATTAGAGGGCCCACAGCCATGCCTCCGAACTTGGCGGTATCCGAGACTGCGTGGTACATGCCGCTGAGGCCCGACTTGTAGATGAGGTCGACGATGAGCTTCAGTTCGTTGAGGACCTCGAAGTACGCCAGCTCGGGGGCGTAGCCGTTCTCGATGAGCACCCTGAAGCCCCTCCGTATGAGCTGATCGACGCCGCCGCAGAGGACCGCCTGCTCGCCGAAGAGGTCGCTCTCCGTCTCGTCCTTGAACGTCGTCTCGATGACCCCGGCCCTACCCGAGCCGAGGGCCTTCGCCACGGCGAGCGCCGTCTTCATGGCCCTCCTGGACGGGTTCTGGTGGGCCGCCACGAGCGACGGGACGCCGAACCCCGCCTCGTACTGCCGCCTCATCTCGGGACCCGGGGACTTGGGCGCCACCATGATGACGTCGACGTCTTCTGGGGGCTTGATCTGGCCGAAATGTATGTTGAAGCCGTGGGCGAACTGAAGCGTCTTTCCCCGACCCAGGGCGATCGCAATCTCCTCTTTATAGACCACAGGCTGAGCCATGTCCGGGATGAGCATCAGGACGATGTCGGCGGCCTTGGCGGCCTCAATCACCGTCATAACCTTGAGCCCGTCTGCCTGGGCTTTCTTCCAGGAAGTCCCTCCTGGCCTGAGGCCGACTACGACATCTACGCCTGAGTCCCTCATGTTCAGGGCTTGGGCCCTGCCCTGGCTCCCGTAGCCGATCACGGCCACGCGCTTTCCGTCCAGTACCTTCTCGTCTATGTCGGGATCGTGGTACACTCTCACCATTTTCCTTATTCAACTCCTACAGCTTCAGGCGCCCCCTCTCGAGGGCGGTGACGCCTGTCCTGGAGAGCTCGATGATGCCGATGGGGCGCATGTGGTCGATGAAGGCGTCGATCGTCTCGGGCTCGCCCGTCACCTCGGCGATGATGGAGTCCGGCTCGATGTCGAGGATGAGGCCGTGGAAGCCGTTGATGTGCCTGAGGGCGTCCTCCCGTGCCATCGGGTCGACCGTGTTGAGCTTGACCATCGCCATCTCGCGCATCACGGTCCTCATCGGGTCGAGCCGCTTCACCTTGACGACGTCGACCATCTTGTCGAGCTGCTCGACGATCTGGTTCAGGACGCGGCTGTCCGCCACCACGGAGACGGTCATCCTCGCCAGGTCGTGGCTCTCGACGGGCCCGACGGAGATGCTCTCGATGTTGAAGCCGCGGCGCCTGAACAGGTTGGTGACGTTGAACAGGACGCCGGGCTTGTTCTCCACGAGGAAGGCGACGGTGCTCATCACCTGCTCCAACGCTAGGCCTCCATCATGAAGTCCCTCAGTCCCTTGCCCGGGGCCACCATGGGGAACACGTTCTCCTCCGGGTCGATGGAGACGTCTATGACCGTCGTCACGTCCGACTTGACCGCACGGCCGACCGACTTCTCGAACTCCTCGATCGATTCGGGTCGGACACCTATCGCTCCGTAGGCCTCCGCCAGCTTGACGAAGTCGGGGCTGTCGCCGAGTTTGGCGCAGACGTATCTCCCGCCGTAGAAGAGGCGCTGCCACTGCGCGACCATGCCCAGCATCCTGTTGTTCAGGACCACGACCGTGACCGGCAGCTTCTCCTCCACGGACGTCGCCAGGCTGTTCTCCGTCATGCCGAAGCTCCCGTCGCCCGCGATGTCGACCACGGGGACGTCGGGCCGCGCGGCCTTCGCCCCGATGGCGGCGGGGAAGCCCCAGCCCATCGTCCCGAGCCCGCCGGAGCTGAGGAACGTTCGCGGCGCGTAGGCGTCGAAGTATAGGGCCGACCACATCTGGCACTGCCCGACCTCCGTCGTGGCGATGGCGTCCCGCGGCAGCGCCCTGCGCAGCGCCTTCATGACGGCGGGCGCCTTCATGTGCGGGTTGTTCTTCAGCTCCGGGAGGACGTATTGTGCCCTGAACTCCTTCATCTTCTTCACCCATTCGGAGTCGCTCTTGCCGTTGACCTTCCTCTTGTTGAGCCGCACCATGATGCCGCTCAGGGCGAGCTTGGCGTCGCCGACGACCCGCGTCACCGTCTCGACGTTCTTGTCGATCTCGCTCCGGTCGATGTCGATGTGGATCACCTTGGCGTTCGGCGAGAACTCCTGCAGCAGGCCCGTCGTCCGATCGGAGAACCGGGCGCCCACCACGAGGAGGACGTCGGACTCGGAGAGGAGGCTGTTCGCCTCGGGTGTCCCGTGCATGCCAGCGCCGCCGACGCAGAGGACGTGGTCGCTCGGGATCGCCCCCTTCCCCATCAGGGTCATCGCCACGGGCGCCATGAGCGTCTCCGCGAGCTTGACGAGCTCCCACGACGCGTCGGAGGCGATCACGCCTCCACCCGCCAGGATCATCGGCCTCTGCGCCCTCGAGAGCAGGTCGGTCGCCCAGTCGAGCTCCCTCGGGTCAGGCTCCTCAAGCACGTTATATCCGCGAAAGCTGACCTTCTCGGGGAACTCGACGTCCTCGACAGCGATCTGTATGTCCTTGGGCAGGTCGACGAGGACCGCCCCCTTCCGGCCGGTGGATGCGATGTGGAACGCCGACTTCACCGCCCACGGGATGTCGCCCGTCTTCCTCACCTGTATGTTGTACTTCGTGATGGAGGCCGAGACGCCGATGATGTCGACCTCCTGGAACGCGTCCGTGCCGATGATGTTGGTCGCAACCTGGCCCGTGAAGGCGACGACGGAGGAAGAGTCGATGTTGGCGGTCGCTATCCCCGTCACGAGGTTCGTCGCCCCCGGCCCCGACGTCGCAAGGCAAACGCCGACGCGCCCGCTCGCCCTGGCGTAGCCGTCGGCCATGTGAGCGGCGCCCTGCTCGTGGCGCGCCAACACGACCCTGATGTCTGAGTTGTTGAATGCGTCGCAGATCGGAAGGATCGCTCCGCCCGAGAGGGCGAAAAGGGTGTCTACTCCCTCGCGCTCGAGTGCCTTGACGAACGCCTCCGCACCCGACATTTTAACCAAGGAGGTCAGCCTCCCTTTCGTGACGGAGCCGATCCTCTAGGCCGTCAGTTTTTTCTACAAAGAACTCAGCGCTCAGCCATTTCGACCGTGCTACGCTGAATCTCTCATTGGGTGTTCTGTCAGAGAATAAAACAATACCCCATTCATTTTCCCCCCATCGAAGGGGGTAGGACAAAGCGATACCCCATTTCGAGTCTCCTCAAACAGACTGTAGGTATCTTCCCCCATAGATAAAATAAAAACTTTATTGTTCTGGATGCGCTCATTCGAGTGAACATCTCGCCTTAGCACTCAGGATTTTTCCTTTTTTTCGGAAGAATTTAGGAAATGAATGGAGTTTGAACCTTCAATGTCTGTCCTACGGGTTCCAATGAGAGAGTTTTATAAAGATTCTAGGCATTGGTTTGACAGATGTGAGGTCTCTTGAGGATAAGGCTCGTCGTTCCCATCCGTGGGCTTTCAAACGATGCGGTTGAGGAAAGGCTGAGGTTCCTCAGGTCCATCGCGGAATCGGGCACGGAGATCGACGCCGTCCAGATCTCGGAGGGCCCTCCCGCCATCGAGTCGGAGGTGGACGCCGTCAACGCGGGACCCGAGGCCCTCAGGCTCGTGAAGGATGCGGAGGAAGAGGGCTGCGACGCGGTCATCGTATGGTGCGCCGGCGACCCCGCCCTCGACGCCGCGAGGGAGCTCGTGGACATCCCCGTCATCGGGCCAGGCGAGTCGATGAGGCTGCTCTCGTCCATGATGGGGAGGAAGCCGTGCTGCGTCACCCCCGATATCCCGGTGCTGGAGATGAGGCGCGACGTCGAGCGGACGACGAAGGCGATCCGGTCGATCGTGGAGGCCAAGATCAGGAGTGGCGAGGGCGACGCCTTCTATCTGGGTTGCCTGGCGCTGTTCGGGTTCGGGGAGCCCCTGAGGAAGTCCATGGGAGTTCCCATCATCGACGGGGGCGAGGCGTCTCTGAAGTTGGCCGAGGTGGCTGTAAGGCTCGGCCTCCGCCACAGCCGGATAGCCTATCCTAAATACCCTCCTCCGCATAGGAGGAGATGATGCCTCTGCAGAGAGAATCCGACGGAACTTTGCTTTTTCATTCGAGCAACTTGTAAACGATGTCGCCCTGTCTGACCCGTTTGTCGACCTTCAGCCCAATGGCGTCCCCCTTCTTGGCCGCCTTGACGGCCTCGTGCTCGATCTGCATCGAGTCGACGGCCTGCTCGAAGTTGGTGGTCATCCCCCTGACGGCGATGCGGTCGCCGACCTTCAGGGGCGCAGTCAGCTCCACGATGGCGACGTTGATCTTCGTGAAGAAGTGGCTGACCTCTCCCACCTTCTCCAAGGTTTTCGACATGATTCAAGGTAACGCTCAACAGTTTAAAAGACTTCGCTTGATGCGATATGTAAACGTTTGATTGGGAAGATTCACACTAATTACGAACTTCTATGGTTCCGTCCCCGATAAATACTGTTTGACCCTTTCCTTCGCTCTTTCCACGTATTCCATATCGATGTCGAGGCAGACGAAATGCCGTCGAGTTTTCAAGGCCGCAATGGCTGTCGTGCCCACGCCGCAGAATGGGTCCAGGACGACTTCCCCTTCGAAGGTGTACAATTGGATGCATCTGTACGGTAAACCCTCGGGGAACGGTGCGGGATGCCCCACTCGTTTTGCCGACTCCGGCTGAAATGTCCAAACGCTCTTCGTGAACTCAAGGAATTCTTCATTGGAAATGGTGCTCGTCTTATTTTTTTTGTTTCTCCTGAATTTTCCCTTAGAAAATACCAGTATGTATTCGTGAATGTCTCTCAATGTAGGATTGGACGCTGAGCGCCAGCTCCCCCACGCCGTGGATACGCCGGCTCCAGCGTTTTTGTTCCATATCACCTCTCCCCTCATTAAAAATCCCACATCTAACATCGAATCGATGATGTACTTGTGATATGGAATGTATGGTTTTCTACCGACATTAGCAATGTTGATGCATGCTCTTCCACCATTTACCAGAATCCTATAGGTTTCAGAAAAAACATCCTTTAACATATGCATGTATTCGTTTAGACTCAGATTTTCATCGTAATCTTTGCCTACATTATATGGCGGCGATGTAACCATAAGGTGAATGCACGAATCGGGGATATTGTCCATCTTTCTGCTGTCCTGACATATGATGTTGTCTAGAAGGTTAGGGGGAACAGTATTCTCGATCTCGGGGATGGATTCGTCGATTTTCGATTCGGAGTATAACCGGCTGCCGTAGAACGGCGTAGAGTCGTGGCTCTCCCGCTTCGAAGCCCCGAAGCTGCTGGTTTTAGTCCCCTTTCGCATGATAAACAATCAATGATGGGTTAAATCTTGTATTTATACTCAAAATACGCCTACGTCATCGAGGAAACAAGATCTGGCTGTGATGCACATTCTATCCTCAACCTATTGAATTGGGGAAAAACTTCGTCACAAAAATTAAGAATCCTAACAGTGATCGGAGACTGATGGAATGAGCTACATCTCGCATCTCGAATGCTCGAAGTGTGGGAAGGTATTCGACGCCGACAAGGTGCAGAACGTCTGCAGCGATTGCGGCAAGCCCCTGATGGTGCGGTACGATCTCGATTCAGCGCGCGACGCGATCACGAAGTCGATGCTCGTCGGCAGGGAGGCCTCCATGTGGCGGTACTTCGAGATCCTCCCGGTCCGCGACAGGCGGAACATCGTCACCCTGGGCGAGGGCTGGACGCCCCTGACGCCCGTGCCGAGATTGGGCGAAGAAGTCGGGGTCCCTAGGCTATGGGTCAAGGACGAGGGGATCATCCCCACGGGCTCCTTCAAGGCAAGGGGCCTCTCCGCCGCCATCTCGAGGGCGAGGGAGCTCGGCGTCAGGCGGGTCGCCATCCCCTCGGCCGGCAACGCGGCTGGAGCCATAGCCGCCTACGGGGCCAGGGCCGGCATGGAGGTCCACGTTTTCATGCCCGAGGACGTGCCCAGGGTGAACATCGTCGAGTGCGAGATCGCTGGGGCTGAGGTGACCCTGGTGAAGGGGCTGATCACGGACGCCGGCAGGCTGGTGGCCGAGAGGGAGAGGGAGATGGGCTGGTTCAACGTCTCCACCCTCAGGGAGCCGTACAGGGTCGAGGGGAAGAAGACCATGGGGATCGAGGTGGCGGAGCAGATGGGCTGGACCCTGCCCGACGTCATCATCTACCCGACGGGCGGCGGCACGGGCATCATCGGCATGTGGAAGGCCTTCGACGAGCTGGAGCGACTCGGCTGGATCGGGAGCGAGCGTCCGCGCATGATCTCTGTCCAGTCCGAGGGATGCGCCCCCATCCCGAAGGCCTTCAGTGAAGGAAAGGAGGAGTCCGAATACTGGGAGGGAGCCAAGACCATAGCAGACGGTCTCAGGGTACCGAAGGCGCTGGGCGACTTCCTCATTCTGAAGGCGGTTAGGGAGAGCGGAGGAACTGCGCTGGCTGTCAGCGACTCTGAGATCCTAGATTCTGTGAAGCTCATCGCGCGGATGGAGGGGATATTCGCTTGTCCCGAGGGGGCTGCGACGTACGCGGCTCTGAGGAAGCTATTCGAGGACGGAAAGGTGTACCGGGATGAGAGAGTGGTCCTATTTAACACTGGATCGGGACTCAAGTACATCCATCTATTCTAGGCACGAGGGCCTGTCCCCTTATCAAGCCACCAGCTAAGAAGGTTGGATGCAAAGAGGATTCGACAGAGTCTATTATCTTGATGAAACGATGGGATCAGGTCAATTCCAAATACTTATTTTCTACATCTACATATGTATGTGTAGATTGGATTTGACCTCTAAAACCATATCCGTCTCGGAGGACGCTTACGAGCTCCTCGAGCGGATGAAGCTGAAGGGGGAGAGCTTCTCGGACACCATCAGACGGCTGGCCAAACGTCGCAGGATCGCCGACTGCGCTGGGCTGTGGTCCGACGTTCCGGATGAGGAGATGGAGGCTTTCTGGGAGAGCTTGGACGAGCTGAGGAAGAAGGCCCTCGAGTCCCTGAGGGGGAGCAGCGTTGAAGGTCGTTGACTCCACCTTCCTCATCAGCCTACTCAGAAACGATGAACGAACTCTGGAAAAGGCTAAAGAACTCGATGACGAGGGCGGAGCGGCCACGACGGTCATCAACGTCTTCGAGGTCGCCTACGGCGTGTTCAGGGGGATGTCCGATCCGTTGAGGAGGCTTGAGGCCTTCGAGCGCGTGGTTTCGAACCTCGATGTCTTCGACCTCAGTTACGAGGCGGCGATGAGGGCGGCCGAGATATCGGGAAGCTTGGATAGAAGTGGGATGGGCCTCGATCCCCTTGACTCTCTGGTCGCGGCCATCACGCTGGTAAACGGCGCCGAATCCCTGGTGACCAGAAACACCTCCCACTTCGAGAGGATACCGGGATTGAACGTCGAAGAGCACTGAGGATTGGTTCTGGGCAATTGCTTGATTGCGGTTGCAATCTTTTTATTTGTTAAATAGGCGTTGTGTTAGTGAATACGTCATGGCGATTCTCACTGTCGAGGAGAAGGAGCTGCTCATGAAGGCGGTTTCCTTGATGGAGGAGCTGCTCGAGACCCTCGAGGTTATGCAGGACAAGGAGGCCATCGCCGATCTGATGGCCGCCCTCAAGGAGGTTGAGGCGGGAAAGGCCAGGCCCTTTGAGGAGTTGGCGAGGGAGCTC
>Ga0315280_10001816_pt1 | contig 35695 bp, 29 predicted proteins | sample YL17G06_40_MG_FD_203697 | JGI IMG/M metagenome (GOLD analysis project Ga0315280, IMG submission 203697) | Sediment microbial communities from Yellowstone Lake, YNP, Wyoming, USA - YL17G06_40 | ecosystem: Environmental > Aquatic > Freshwater > Lake > Sediment | place: USA: Wyoming | collected... | reverse complement strand
AAACTTGAAAAAAGCAGGCAAGCTCGCTCCCTACTTCGCTCCTTGCGAAGCTTCGTAGGACAAGCGCATCCCGCGTTCCGCGGGACTTCGCCACGCAGAGCGTGCCTCAGCAAATAAATTTCTTCTCAGCGTTCTTTGCGTCTCTGCGGTGAAAAATTTTTTCCAATGAATCGCGGGCAAGCTCGCTCGCACATTAAGGTGTGTTGCATCTATTTCAAACAAATTAAAATTCAGCCTATTCAATTGGGGGCGGTTTGGGTTGAGCTGCGATTTCAGGGCTAGGTTTCTGGCCGGTGTGCTTGACGAGATAGACATTTATCTTTTGCTCTTTTCCTTTCAGGCTCATCCTGCCCAGGTCCTGGACCTGGAAGATTCCTTTGACCCGATTATAGGTTGACTCGCCGATGTAGATGGCATTGGGCGGAGCGAGCTGCTGGAGCCGGGCAGCGACATTGACCGAGTCTCCGAGCACGGTGTATTCCAGCCGCTGCTTGGAGCCCAGGTATCCCGCGACCACCATTCCGGTGTTGATGCCGATCCGGATACGGAAGCGCTTGCCGGTTTCCTGCTTTTTGCGGAATTCTTCGACTTTTTCGAGCATTTCCAGCGCGGCGTAAACCGCGAGCTCCGCGTCGTTGCCGTAGGAGATGGGCGCGCCGAAGATGGCCATAATTGCGTCGCCGATGAACTTGTCGACCGTGCCTTTGTATTTGAACACGGTCATACTCATCTGGTCGAAATAATCGTTGAGCAGCCTGGCCAGCTCATCGGGCCTGGTTTTTTCGCCCAAGGCGGTGAACTGGCAGATGTCCGCGAAGAGCACGGTGACCTCGCGCTCGGAGACCTGCTGGCGGAGCTCCTGCTCGTGCTTGGAGTGCTCGATGATCTGGTTCACGACATCGGGCGAGTGGAAGCGGGCAAGGTTGGTCCGAAAAATCGCCTCCTCCTGCATCCGGTCCTGAAGCTCCTCCTGGCGGATAGCGATCGCCATCTGGTTGGCAATCGCGGTCAAAAGCTTCAGGTCTTCCTCGCTGAACGCGTAGCAGTTGAGAAGATTGTCCAGGTAAATCACGCCCCGGACTTCATCGCGCTCCCAGATCGGAACGCAAAGCGCGCTGCGGATATTGTAAGCGACTATGCTTTGACCGCTCTTGAAGCGCGGGTCGTATTTCGCGTCGTTGGTGATGATGCCGATCTTTTCTGCAAGCGCTCTGCGCGCGATGGTCTGGCTCACGGTTATCTCCATGGCCTCCGCGATGCTCTGGCTTTTGATTCTCGCCGCGCGCAGTTCCAGTTCGTCCTTGCTGTCCAGGAGCATAATGACCCCTCGCTCGGCGTTGATGATCTGGAAGATAAGTTCGAGGCTCAGGTCCAGGATTTCATTCAGGTTGTTAGCGGCGTTGAGCGCGCGGTTGATCTGGTAAAGGATATAGAAGTAGCGGCTCTCGCGGTCTTTGACCAGCCGCTCGTTTTCCTGGTCCAGCTTTGCCTCCAGGCCCAGCTCGCTCCCCAGCTCCTTGATCGGCTTGATCAACTCCTCGCTGATTTTCTGCTCCGGGATCGGGACGCTGGGAAGGAGGTCCTCAAAAACCATCTGGAAGTTTCCGATCACGAGCAGGTCTCCGCTTGCCAGAATAGCCTCGCTCACCCTGAGGTTGTTGACATAAACGCCGTTCAGGCTTTGCAGGTCAACGATTTTCCATTTGCTTCCGTCGCGGCGGAGCTCGCAGTGTTTCCTTGAGATGAGCACATCGTTGAGCGTGAGGTCGTTGTCAGGTAGTCTGCCGATTCTGATCACATCTTTGCTCAGCACGCAGTTGACGGCGCCGGGCGGGTTGGTTGAGAAAAGTCTTGCCATAGCTTCAAGCCTTCTGGCCGTAGTTTTTGACCAGTTGATAAAACTGTTCCAGCGCTTCCGCTAGTTTTTGGGGCCGGCCACCCCCGCCCCTTGCAAGCTCCGGCCTGCCGCCTCCTTTGCCGCCCACAATCTCCGACAGTTTCGCGGCCAGTTTGCCCGCGTTGTATTGACCGGTTAAATCTTTGCTCACCCGGACCACGAGATAAGCCTTTTGGTCGTTTTTGCTCCCAAGCGCGAGAATTCCTTTGCCCATCTTACTTGCGAGCCGGTCGGAAAAATCGAGCAGGGCGTCAATGTCCGGGCTTTCAATCTCAGCCGCAAGCACCTTTACGCCCTCAATCGCTTTTGCCCCGGAAAGAATTTGGTCCGGGTCCGGCACTGCGCCGGTTATCCTTGCCTGTCTCAATTCCTGGCGAACCTTCTTGTTCTCGTCGATAAGTTTCTGGATGCGGACAGAAAGCTCTTCGGGCGAGGCTTTCAAGAGCGCAGCGGATTCTTTCAGCATTTTCTCCCGGCTTTGTTCAAGCTCGACCGCGGCTCTTCCCGTGACCGCTTCAATCCTTCTTACGCCCGCGGCAACGCTTGCTTCCGATGTAATCTTGAAAAAGCCGATGTCGCCCGTACGCCGGCAGTGAGTGCCTCCGCACAGCTCTTTGGAGAAATCGCCCATACTCACAACCCGCACCAGCTCGCCGTATTTCTCTCCGAACAAAGCCATAGCGCCGGTCTTCACGGCTTCCTGATAAGACAGATGTTCGACCCGGATTTCATCATTGCCGCGGACGGCCTTGTTCACCATTCGCTCAACCTGGGCAATCTCGTCCTCGCTGAGCGGCGAGAAATGAGTGAAGTCAAACCTTAAGCGGTCCGGGTCAACCAGGGACCCTTTTTGCTGGATATGCGCTCCGACGGTCTTCCGCAAAGCGGCCTGGAGCAGGTGGGTTGCGCTGTGGTTTCTAGCGATATCCCATCTGCGGTCCTCATCAACAATAAGCTCCACTTTGTCGTTGACTTTGATGCGCCCCTTTTTCAAGCGGCAGTGATGCACGATCAGCTCTTCGAGCGGACGCTTGGTGTCCAGAACTTCCGCCTCCAACTCCTGATTTCTGACCAATCCCCGGTCTCCGACCTGGCCGCCCACCTCGCCATAAAAGCAGGTCTTGTCCGTGATCAGCTGAAACTCCGCGCCTGAGCCTTCAGCCTTGGGCGCTGATTCGCCCCGGCAGATGATCGCCAAAACTTTCGCGGATTCGCGCGTGCGGTCATAGCCGGTGAATTCGCTTCTGACGCCGCGGTTTCTTATTTCCTTGTAAACCGCTTCGATTTCTTCCGCGCCCGAGCCTTTCCACGCGGCTCGCGCGCGTTCCCGCTGTTTTTCCATTTCGCGCTCAAAGCCCTGCGTGTCGACAACAAAGCCCTCATCCCGGCCGATGGCCTGGGTGAGATCGAGCGGGAATCCGAAGGTGTCGTATAATTTGAAAGCGATTTCGCCGGCAAGGCTCCAGCCCGTTTTTTGCTGCTTGTGTTTTTCAATCTCCTCCCGGATGAGCCTGAGGCCGTTGTCCAGGGTTTGCAGGAATCGCTCTTCCTCGATGCGGATGATTTCTGAGATGTAGCTTTTCCGCTCCTTGAGTTCCGGGTATGCCGGGGCCAAAAGCTCAACCACCACATCGAAAATTTTGAAAAGCGCGGGCTCTTCCAATCCGAGGAGTCTTGCGTGGCGCGCGGCTCGGCGCATCACCCTGCGCAGCACATAGCTCCGGCCCTCGTTGCCGGGCAGGATTCCGTCCGCGATCAAAAACGCGATAGCCCGGGAATGGTCGGCGATGACCCGCATTGAACTGTCGGTGCGCTCGTTTTGCCGGTAGCTTATTCCGGAGAGCTTCTCGATCTTCGCGATGATGGAGCGGAAATGGTCAGTGTCATAATTGGAGAGCACGCCCTGCATAACCGCGGTGATCCGCTCCAGGCCCATCCCGGTATCGATACTGGGCCTAGGCAAGGGAGTGAGTTTTCCCTGAGCGTCTCGGTTGTATTGCATAAAGACAAGGTTCCAGAGCTCGAGGTATCGGTCGCAGTCGCATCCCACTTTGCAGTCCGGCTTTTTGCAGCCGACTTTAGGGCCCTGGTCAAAAACTATTTCCGAGCTTGGCCCGCAGGGACCGGTGTCACCCATACTCCAGAAGTTGTCTTGTTCTCCAAGCCGGACGATCCTTTCATCCGGGAGACTTGCGATTTTCTTCCAGAGCTTGAACGCGTCATCATCGTCTTTGTAAATCGTGATCCAGAGGGGTTTTTTGTCCAGCCCGAGGTCTTTGGTCAAAAGCTCCCACCCGTAGGCAATCGCTTCTTGCTTGAAATAATCGCCAAAACTAAAATTCCCGAGCATCTCGAAAAAGGTGTGGTGGCGCGCGGTGTGGCCGACATTTTCCAGGTCATTGTGTTTGCCGGAGGCGCGGAAGCATTTCTGGCTTGAGGCGGCGCGGGTGTAAGCTCTTTTTTCCATTCCCAGGAAAACATCTTTGAACTGGTTCATTCCCGCGTTGGTAAAGAGCAGGGTCGGGTCGTTTTCCGGCACCAAGCTTGAGCTTTTGACTGCGGTATGTCCGCTGCCTTGAAAATAATCAAGAAATCTGGTTCTCAACTCGTCCAGCTTCATATCTATTTAGTTCCGATTTGCGCCGGATTCGAAATATTGCGGGTATTAAAAGCGCTCGATCTGGAAATCTCCGCCTGGGCCGTTTTTTCCGCCCTTGCCTCCTTTGTCATCCTCGCCCTTCCCTTCTCCCGCGTCAAAGTGGTCCCATTGTTCCGCGTCCTTGGATGTGGATATGCCCGAGATTTTGAGCTTGAAGTCATCGGGGTTGGAGCACTGGCGCAGCGCTTCTTCGAGCGTGACCAGGTTTTTGCGGTAGAGCACCATAAGCGACTGGTCAAAAGTCATCATCCCGTATGCGACAAAGCCGCTGGAGATTGCGTCCCGGATCTCCCTGGTCCGGTCCTTGTCCTCAATGCACTCGCGGATGCGGGCGTTGACCACGAGCACTTCAACCGCGGGCACCCGGCCTTTGCCGTCCGCTCTAGGAACCAGCCTCTGGCTGATTGCGCCTTTCAAGACGCTGGCAAGCTGGAGCCTTACCTGCTTTTGCTGATAAGGCGGGAACACGGCCACGATCCGGTTGATGGTCTCGGTTGCGTCCAGAGTATGGAGCGTTGACAGCACCAGGTGTCCGGTTTCAGCTGCCAGGAGCGCGGTTTCTATGGTTTCAAAATCGCGCATTTCTCCGACCAGGATGACATCCGGGTCCTGGCGGAGCGCGGCTCTGAGCGCGATGGAAAATCCCTTGGTGTCAAACCCGACTTCTCTCTGGTTGATGATGCTCCTTTTATCCCGGTGCAGAAATTCGATGGGGTCTTCCACCGTAACGATGTGGCAGGTTCGAGAGGAGTTGACCAGATCAATCATCGCGGCCAAAGTTGTGCTTTTTCCGCTGCCGGTGGTTCCGGTAACGAGGATAAGTCCTCTCGGCTCCATAGCGAGCTTGCCGATGATGGGAGGCAGGTTCAAATCCTCAATGCTCTTGACGCTGAAAGGAATAACCCGGAGCACAACTCCAATGGTGCCTCGTTGCTGGAAAATGTTGACCCGGAATCGGCCCAAACCGGGAACGCCGTATGCCAGGTCAACCTCGCCCGCGTCCTTGAACTTGTCCTGCTGGGCCTTGGTCATAATCCCGAACGCCATTTTGTTGACCACATCCGGGCTTAAGCGGGGAGCTTCTTTGTAAGGATAAAGCTCGCCGTCAATTCTGAAAATGGGAGGCAGTCCGGCCTTGATATGAATGTCGCTTGAGCCGGCCTTCATGGCCGTGCCCAGAATCTCATTGAGGTCCGGGGCCTTTTGGGGAGCGCCTGGCTGCGGGGCCGCCGCGGCCGCGGGGTTTTGAGGCGCGGGCGGCTTGTTGGGACCTCCGGGACCGGGCATTTGGGTGGTCATTTTTAACCCTCCTTGATTATTCGTTCGCCTCTTCCGCTGCTCCGGCTGCCGCGAAAGGCTCTTCCTTGTATTTCAGTTTTATCTGTTCTTCGATTTCCCCGGCCACCTCGGGGTGCGCCTTGAGGAGTGCCCTGGAATTTTCTCGTCCTTGTCCAAGCCGCTCTCCTTTGTACGAGTACCAGGCGCCGATTTTTTCCACGACTCCGAGCGTCTGCCCCAGGTCAATAATTTCACCCTCGCGGCTGATGCCTTCGCCGTACATAATATCGAACTCGGCCTGGCGGAACGGAGCTGCGAGCTTGTTCTTGACCACCTTGACCCTCACCCGGGTGCCGATTATTTCCGCTCCCTGCTTGAGCTGCCCGATCCTCCTGATGTCGAGGCGGACGCTGGAATAAAATTTAAGCGCGGTTCCGCCGGTGGTGGTCTCAGGGTTTCCATACATAACCCCGATCTTTTGCCGGGTCTGGTTGATGAAGGCAACCATTGTTTTGGAACGGCTGATGGATGCGGTGAGTTTGCGCATCGCCTGGCTCATCAGCCTTGCCTGGAGCGCCATATGCGAGTCTCCCATCTCGCCGTCCAGTTCGGCTTTGGGCGTAAGCGCGGCCACGGAGTCAATCGCGACAATGTCCACCGCGGCCGCCTTGACCAGGTAATCGCAAATCTCAAGCGCCTGCTCTCCGAAATCGGGCTGGCTGATCAAAAGGTCTTCAACCTTTACGCCCAGCTTTTGCGCATAGTTGATATCGAGCGCGTGCTCGGCATCGATAAACGCGCAGACGCCTCCCTGCTTCTGCGATTCCGCGATGAGATGAAGCGCGAGCGTTGTCTTTCCGCTTGACTCAGGCCCGAAGATTTCAAGCACTCTGCCCCTGGGCATTCCGCCGACGCCGAGCGCGAGATCAAGCCCGAGGGAGCCGGTGGGGATCACTTCCACCTCCGGGATTTTCATCCCCACGCCCATCCTCATAATCGAGCCTTTGCCGAACTGCTTCTCGATAAGGTCTATGACCTGCTTGATAGCCTTTTCTTTTACTTCCTTTCCCCGCTCCTTTTGCTCCTCCTGCTTTTCCTTTGCCATCCTATTCTCCTTTTGCTTCGCGGCCGAAAAATTCCTCTTTCAGCGCCGTATAAATTGCGCCCTGCGGATGAAGTTGACTCTTGAAAAGACAAATACTTTCCGCACTATAAGCGCCGAAAGATTTCGCGCTTTCTTTCTGCAAGTATTCTACCAGCTTGTTGATGTTTTTGCCAGTCCTTACCCGGCCCAGGGTCAGGTGGCCGCGGAAGGGCCGGTCCGCGCTGCCCAAGCCTCTTTTGATCAGCTCCTGCTCCAGCCGGGCAAATATCTCCTTCAGCTCTTTTTCGCCTTTGCTCAACCCGACCCAGATGACGCGCGGGCGTCCTCTTTCCGGGAAAGAGCCTGAGCCTTTGATTTCGGTCTCAAAAGGAGAAAAATCTTTTGCGGACGCCCTAAGCGCTTCTTTGACTTTTTCAAGGTCTTGCTCGTGCAGGTATCCAAGAAAGCGCAAGGTGATGTGAATTCCCTCGGGCCTGGTCCACTTGACATCCGCGTCCGCGCGCTTGAGCCTGGACTGCAATCCTGCAAGCTGGTTTTTTATCGCTTCCGGGATGGAGACGGCAATGAAAGAGCGGGTCAGAGATTCGCTTTCCGCGTCTTGCTTGTTGAGGCCTTCATTTCGATATTTGATTTCTTGCTCTGTTTCCATTCGGCGCTTTCCCAATTTCCATCTTCACCATTTTTCCCCGGGCATGCGCAAGCCCAGAATTCGCCGGCGGATAATTTCCAGCGCGGTCTCAGCCGTAAGGCTCCTGACCACCTCCCTGCCCCAGGGCACGAATTGAAATTTTTGTTTCCAGACTCCTTTGCCGTCCTCAACAGCCATATACACGGTGCCGACCGGTTTTTCAGGAGTTCCTCCGGTCGGCCCCGCGATACCGGTGATGGAGATGGCAAGATCAGCCCCGGTGCGCTTTCGCGCTCCTTTCGCCATTGCCACAGCCACTTCCTCGCTTACCGCGCTCTTTTGCGCCAGCATTTGCTCATTCACCTCCAGCTCTTTTATTTTGAGCTGGTTGGCGTAGGCGATAAATCCTCCCAGGAAATAATCCGAGCTTCCGGCTATGTCGGTGATCCTTTTGGCCACCAGTCCGCCGGTGCAGCTTTCCGCGGTGACAAGCGTCATCTTGTTCGCGCGGAGAAGTTTCCCCACCACCAGTTCCAGAGGCTCGTCATCGTCGGAAAAGACATATTCGCTGAGCTGGGCCTTGGCCAGCTCAGCCGCCTGGCTTACTATTTGCTCCGCGCGGCTTTTGTCCGGCAGGCCGGCGCTGAGCCTGAGCGATATTTCCGGGAACTCCGGGAGATAGGCTATTTTCAGAACCGGGTCAAAATTTATTTTTTGCAGGCGCTCTGCAATTGCACTTTCGGGAATGCCGTAAATGCGCAGGGTTTTGCTGACGACCGCTTTTTGTTGCGAGGACAACTCGCTCAGCCTGGGCATAATAGCGTCATTCGTCATTTTTCGAAATTCCCTGGGCACGCCGGGCAGGAAAAACCAGCGGCGGCCTTTGAATTCAGCTTCGATTCCGGGCGCGGTGCCGGCCGGGTTATCGATGATTCTCGCCCCAGCCGGGATCATGGCCTGCTTCCGGTTGGTTTGAGGCATTTCAATCCCTCGCATTGAGAACCGAGCCTTGATTCTCTCCATAGTCGCGGCATCAAAGACAAGCTCGCGGCCTGAATATCGCGCGAACACCTCAATGGTAAGGTCATCGGGCGTTGGCCCGAGTCCTCCGCTTATGACAATGGCGTCCGAGGTTTGGGCGAGAAAATCGAAAGCCTGAACCATATCCTCTTCGTTGTCCCCGGCCATCATCATAAATTTCATATCCAGGCCGAAGAGCGAGAGTTTGTCCGCCAGGTATTTCCCGTTTGCGTCCTGAACACGGCCGCCGGTCAGCTCGTCGCCGATGGCGAGGAACGAGATTTTCATACTAACTCCAATGAAGTCCCAGCCGGATCAGATGGAGGCAGATGTTGGCGTAAACCCCGGCCGCGACATCGTCCATAACCACGCCGAAGCCGCGCTTGACTGACCGGTCAAAAAAACTGGCGGGCCAGATTTTGGCGATGTCAAAGAATCGGAAGAGGATAAATCCTGCGAGCATGAATTTCCATTCCGGGGGAAAGCTCATCATAGCTATAAGGTATCCGACCACCTCGTCGATGACAACAATCTGGGGGTCGCGGATTTTGAGGATTTGCTCAGCCCGGTCCGCGAGCCAGAAGGATAAGCCGAGGATCGCGATGGTGCCCAAAATGTAACCCCATAGCTGGGTTTTTGCCAGGAAATAGAAAATGAGCGCTCCGAGAAAAGTTCCGAAGGTTCCGGGCATAAGCGGCAAATATCCAAGTCCAAGTGCGCTGGCAAACAATAGAACCAGGCGATTGCGCATTAACATCCTTTCTTTGAAGGCTAATTTATCATTGCGGGTCATGGTGTCAAGGGAAAAGTTGTGTCGAATGGTGCAGGATTATGGCGGGAGGGCGTTGCCCGGGCCGCGGGTCGATTATTTGGTATCATCTCGAAGGTGCTCAATCAGGTTGAAGCTGTCCATTGACCAGACATCCAGGGTCTCATCTTGATCGATGTTTCCGACGGCGATCACCAAGAATTCCTCGTCTGCGGTGAAGGGGCTAAGGTTTTCGGGCAGCGGATAATTATGGTCTTTGGGCTGGACCGAGGTCTGGGGGTCAAGGAAAAACGCAAACTCGCCATTCTGGTCAGGCTGCCAGTCAAGCTCCTGGAAACTTTTCGCGTAGCGGTGGTTGGCGAAATAAAAAATCTTTTGCGCGGCCTGAAGGCGAAGCAAGTCTTGTTTCAGCACCACAGCCGGAGCAGGCTTATGAAAGTGCCTGATTGTCGGCCCGATCAAAAAATCCCATAAAATCAAGAGGCCAAACCCGACTACGACGATTATGGAAAAAGTGACTCGGTTGCCAAAGGTTTTATGCGACCAGAAATAAAAAATCACGAACCCGGCCATAAGCACGGAGAAGATAAGCACGAACAGGGTGACCAGCGGGGAAATCAGCCCGCTTATGGTTATGAAGATTGCCGACACGCATAAGGCAAGCCCGCGGCGGTCTCCCGGAGAAGACCGCCTGATTTTTCCAATTGCGAACACGGCCAGCGCAATCGCGGCCAGCCCTGGAATCAGAGAGATCAGGCGGTTTTTGAGAAACAGGAAAGACAATGCGGCCGCGACTGCGACTGGAAGCGCGGCGACAGCATATTGGGAAATGGGCAGATTTTCTCTAGGCTCAATATCCAACGGGAGGCTTATCTTTGGCCGGTCCATCTTGGCTCCGCAAAAACCGCAAAACAGTTTCCCGGACGGGACTTGCTTGCCGCACCTGGGGCATTTATCGGGGTCAACAGGAGCTGCTTTTGGCTGAGCGATTTCCTTGCCGCACTCCGGACATTTGGCTTCCGCGGAGCTGATTTCTTTTCCGCAACTTGGGCAATTGATCTTTTCGGGTTTGGCAGCTGGTTGAGGAGCCTTTGTTGTCATAATCGTTTTTCCACACTCGCGGCATTTGCTCGCGTTCGGCATAATCTCTTTGCCGCAATAAGGGCAGACCGCGGAAGCGGCCGCGGGGGTTGGAACATTTGTGCCTGCTGCCAACGGTTTTCCGCAGCGCACGCACCTGTAAGCTCCCTTGATGACCTCTTTGCCGCAGTGAGGGCAATTGACCCTTTCCTGCCTTGATCCGCCGGCTGCGGGAGATGGCTGTCTAATTTCTGCTGAGCAATGCGGGCACTTGTTTACGGCCCCGCTTATCTCTTTACCACACCAGGGGCATTTCATTTTTTTCCGCCCCAATCCGGTTTTGCGCTATCTGGTTTTGACATCATCAACAATATTTTCAAGCCGCTTGTCCTCCTCAGTGCTCCAGCAGCCAGTTTTTGCCGCAATTCGTGCAGTAGATTTTCGCTTTCCTTTTCATCAGCGGCTTTCAGTATTTTTTCATACTCGAATCTTTTCGTCAATATTTCTTCATTCCATATAGCCGAGCTGCAAGGGGAGGTGGCGGAAAGTGGCAAGCACGGGAACCCGGCCATAATTGTCCGGGTCTAACAATTCCGGTAGAATCTTGGGTAATGGGTGAATTCAAATATTGCCAGCCCGATGACGGCTGCGCGTCATGCGGAGCGTGCTGCGGGATGTATAACTGGAGGGGGCATTCCCGGGAGCTGGTGCTGGAAGTGCTTAATCTTCAAACCGGGCTTTTCCAGCAATCGGACCGGAGCGAAGGTGATTTGGCCAAAATCAAAAGGGAAATCTCCGGCAAGAGACCCGCGCCGCGTTATGCGAGGATTCATAATTGCGAATTTCTGGGATTCATTGACCGGGATTTTAAAAAGGTTGGATGCCTGCTTCATCCGGAGCTTAACCAGGAAAAAAAGTTGCGCGACCTCTCTTTTCACGGCCGGGCCACCTGCGATGAAATCCGGTGCACCGCATACTTTTACCTTAGCGCTTCCGAAGCGGAACTGGCGGCAAAAGCGACATGCGACTGGTACCTATACGGGCTTTGCCTGACTGACCTGGACCTGAGCAAGGAATTTTTTGAGATTGCCTCGGACATAATTTTTGAGGATGTGAACGCGGAGAAGATATTGAAAAGGCCGAAGTTGATCGGAATTTTCCGGAAATATGTGGGGTTTAAGGAGCGCTGGCCGTTTGCCAGAAATCCCAACCGGTTCGGCAAATACTATTTTGTAAACAGCGAGTATCCGATCTATAAAATTGATTATCAGTCGCTTGCAAGCGAGCCAAGCAAGTATGACAAGATATTGAATTCCCTTGCCAGCGAGTTCAGAAGCAGGAGCGAGCTGGTTTCAGCGGAACAGGAGCTCGACTCGATTTTCAGCGATTTCGCGGAGGCCTGGCGGGGATGAAGAAATTTTTCTGGCTCGCGTTCATCGCCGGGTATTTCGCGGTTTACGCGTCGATTTTTCCCGGAGACTTTCATTATGACGATTATCATTCGATCCGGAACAACGGCTGGCTCACAAGCGCGGAAAACATCCCCAGATTTTTTGCCGACCCGATTTATTTTTCTTCCCGGCCCAGAGCCGCTATGTATCGGCCGCTTTTGCTGGTGAGCTACGCGCTTGACTACCAGATATACGGATGGCGGCCGTGGGGATGGCATCTGACCAATCTTCTGCTCCATCTGGGCAATGTGATTCTGGTGTGGATTTTGATGCAAAAAACTTTCGGCCGGGAAAGACTTGCCTGGATTGCGGCCTTGCTCTTCGCGTTTCAGCCTGTGGCCGGAGAGAACATAAATTACATTAACTGCCGGTCTTCAATTTTGCTCACAACTTTCATCCTGGCGGGTCTGGTTTCGGTGTGTAAGCTGATGGAAGCGCCTAAGGATGGCCGCGGCAAAGCCTTGTGGATTTCTCTTGCCAGCCTGTTTTTTGTTTTCGGGCTTTTGAGCAAGGAGGGCGCGGTGATTTTTCCCGCGCTTGCTTTTCTTTATTGCGGTATTTTTTCCACCGAGAAAAACCGTAAAAAAGCGACTCAAATATTTCACCTGCTTCTGCCGATGCTCATCATCTTATGCGGGTATTTGTTTTTGCGCTTCATTTTGTTCCACCATTTTCTTTCCCCCGCGGCTTTGCCCAGGCCGAGGCTGGTGAATCTTTTCACCCAGTTGAAGTCGTATTTCTGGTATTTTGGTCTTTATTTGTATCCGGTTGGTTTGAGCATCGAGCACAGCTTCAAGGTTGAGCCGCGCTTGTTAAACTGGCCATCGCTTTTGAGCCTTGCCGGTTTGACGCTGTTCGCGGCTTTCATCATATATTCTTTGCTCCGGCCGAAAAGCAAATTTGCGGGCGCGGGTTTCTTGCTCGGGTTTTATGTTCTTGCTCTTTTGCCGGTTGCGAGCATTGTCCCGCTCAATGTGCTGGTGAGCGAGCGGGGGTTTTACCCCGCTCTTTTCGGGCTCTGCGCCGTGTCGGCGTTTGTCATTGATGCCGCATTCGAAAAATCGCGGAAAACGGCCTTTGCCGCTTTCGCGGTCGTCCTCCTGTGCTGCTCCGGGCTACTGGTTGCGCGCGGCAGGGTCTGGCAGCAAGAGCCGCGCATCTGGGCTGACGCGTATACTAAAGCCCCGGACAACGCCAGGGTTCTGGGCGAGCTGGGCCGTAATTATTTTGCCAAGAGGGAAGATGAGAAAGCCCTTCGCTACATCTTGAAGGCCGATGAACTCCAGTCCCGCGAACCAACAACGCTTTTCAATCTGGCAACCATCTATATGGATCTGGGCCGGCTTGAGGAAGCGGAAAAATATTTCAAGCAGGGGCTTGAAAAAGACCCCTCCGATGAAAAGGCAAGGGTCAACCTCGCGGAGGTTTACAAGGCGCAAGGCAAGCCCGGCCTTGCCCGCTTCGAGCTTGAGAGGGCGATCTCGCTTGAGCCAAACTCCGCGCTTGCGCACAGCAACCTCGGCAGCCTTTACTTATCAATGGGAGAACTGGAAAACGCGGAGGCGGAATTGCGGATAGCGCTTAAGATCGATCCTGATTTTGAGCTTGCTCACTACAATCTGGGCCAGGTTCTTGACCGCCGCGGGGCTTATCAGGAGGCGCTGGAGCATTTCCAGAAAGCCTATCAGCAGAACAGCGGATACCCGGATAACGCACTCTGGGCGGGTATTATGCTTCTCAAGTTGAACCAGCCGGACAAGGCCGAAAAATGGGCGCAAAAAGCCCTCGCGCTGGACCAGAAATATTATATGGCGTGGTATTATCTGGGCCTGGCCGAAAAGGAACAGGGAAAAAACGATGATGCGCTCGCTGCGTTTCAAAACGCGCTGAAATACTCAAACCCGGCGGATACCAAACTAAGGGAACAGATAAAGGCATTATCAGCGGAGCTCGCGAAATAAATATTGAGCGAAAAATTTTCTCGTGTTAATCTAAAGCGATGAAATACGGCATGGTTTATTCCCACGAATTCAACAAATTCAGCTACGGCCATACCCATCCTTTCAACCTGTCCCGGGGGGAGCGCTTTTACCAGCTTTTGGAAAAAAACCAGCTTTTATCGAATCCGGAGATAGAACTGGTCAAGCCCAAGCCGGTGCCGGAAGAGCTTTTGCTGGTCGCGCACAGTCCTGCCTATATCAAGGCGCTCAAGGAAGGCAACCAGGGCGAATTCAAAATTGAGATGCTGCGCTTCGGGCTCGGCTCCGAGGACTGCCCCATTTTTACAGGTATGTACGATTTCTGCCGACTGGCGGCCGGCGCGAGCTTTGACGCGGCGATGAAGATTATGGAGGGCGAATCCAATTTCATTTTCAACCCGGTCGGGGGCTTTCATCATTGCAAGCGCAGCTTTGCGGAGGGATTTTGTTATGTGAACGACATCAATCTCATCGCCCGGCTGATCACGCTCCAGGGCTTGAAGGTGGCATACATCGATTTTGACGCTCACCACGGCAACGGCGTGCAGGACGAGTTTTACGCGGACCAAAACCTGCTCTTCATCTCTTTCCACGAGAGCGGAAAATACCTCTATCCCGGCACCGGGTTTGAAAACGAGATGGGCAGAGGCGCGGGGGTCGGCTACACGGTCAACATCCCGCTCGAGCCGTCAGCCGACGACGAGGTGTTTCTTTATGCCTACAACGAGCTTGTGCCCAGGCTGCTCAACGCTTTTCAGCCTGACTTCGGCATAGTTATCTTCGGAGCGGACTCGGTGACTTCAGACCCGCTCACCCATCTTCGTCTGACCAACAACGCGCTGGCCGAGGTTGCGCAGGATCTGCGGAAAAGGTTCAGCCGCTGGATCGGCCTGGGCGCGGGAGGGTATAACCTTGAGGCCACCGCGCGCACCTGGGCCCTGATCTGGGCGGTGATCACGGAGCAGGACAGCGAGGCGGATTTATCCACCCTGGGCGGCGTTTTTCTGGGCGGCACCGAGCTGGGAGTGGCCGGCTTCCGGGACCTTCGCAGTTTTTCCAGCGGACCGGAAAAGGACCATGCCATGGCCGAGGCTCGAAGAATAGTAAGATATCTTAAGCGGGAGGTGTTCCCGCTGGTGGAGGCCAAATGAGCAAAAAATGGCTTGATAAATACAAGTCCAAGCTGATGAGCGCGGAAGCCGCAATCAACCAGATCAGGCCCGGGTCCCACATCTTCGTGGGCACCGCGTGCGGAGAGCCGCAGGCGCTGACCCGGGCTCTGGGAGAAAAGGGCGAGCGGATCGAAGACGCGGAGCTTTTTCATTTCATCACCTTGAGTCAGGCGCCATACGCGCAGGCGCAGTTCGCTTACCGGTTCCGGCCCAACACCTTTTTCATCGGTCCCGGAATACGGGACGCGGTGGCAGAAGGCCGCGCTGATTATATCCCGATGATGCTCAGCGAGATCCCGGCCCTGATCAAGTCCGGCCGGGTTGAGGTGGATGTGGCCTTGATTCAAGTGTCCTCGCCCGATGACCACGGATACTGCTCATACGGCGTAAGTGTTGACCTGACCAAGGCCGCCGCGGAAACGGCCAGCCTGGTAATCGCGCAAATCAATCCTCAGATGCCGCGCACCCTGGGAGACAGTTTTATCCATATTGATGACATTGACATTTGCGTTGAACAGGATGAGCCGATTCTTGAGTACACTTATCCGGAGCCGACACCTGAACAGCTCAAGCTGGCTGAAAATGTGGCGAAACTGGTCGAGAACGAGTCAACCATTGAAATGGGGATCGGGGTTATCCCCAATTTGGTGCCCAAGTTTCTGGAAAACCGTAAGGACTTGGGAATTCATACCGAAACTTTTTCCGAAGGCCTGATCGATCTTATCGACAAGGGTGTGATCACAGGGCGGAAGAAGACCATCCATCAGGGCAAAATCTGCGCCAGTTTCACAATGGGCACCAAGAGACTTTACGACGTGGTCAACAACAACGCGATGTTTGAGTTTCATCCCTCCGAATATGTGAATGATCCGTTCATCATCGCGCAGAACCACAAGATGGTTGCGATCAATGTGGCTCTGGAGGTTGACCTTACCGGCCAGGTCAATGCGGACTCGATCGGTTCGAAGTTTTACAGCGGCATCGGCGGCCAAGCTGATTTTATGAGAGGAGCGGCTTTGTCCAAAAAGGGCAAGCCCATCATCGCTCTTCCCAGCACCGCGCTCAAGGGAAAAGTGAGCCGGATCGTGCCCCGCTTGACTGAAGGCGCGGGCGTGGTCACCACCCGGGGGGATGTGCATTATGTGGCGACCGAATACGGCATTGCCTATCTTCACGGCAAGAACATCCGGGAGCGCGCGGTGAGTTTGATCAACATTGCGCATCCGGATTTCCGGGAGTGGCTTTTGAAAGCGGCCAAAGAGATGAAATATGTTTATCAGGATCAGAAGATTCCGCCGGTGGGAGCGATTTACCCGGCGGAGCTGGAGACCTACTTTACCACCAAGGATGGAATGAAACTTTTCATTCGGCCTCTCCGGATTGAAGACGAAGAGACCTTGCGCAATATGTTCTACACCTTGTCTGACCAGAGCAGGTATATGAGATTTTTCAGCCCCCAGCGAACGCTGCCGCACCCGAAGGCTCAACTCCAGGTTCTGCTTGATTATGACGAGCGGGTCGCAATGGGCGCGTTTGTAGGAGAGCCGCCCGGAGAAAAACTTATCGGAGTGGTGCGCTACATCCTTGACCGCGCGACCAACCTGGCCGAGGTCGCGGTCGAAATTCCTGACACCTGGCAGAACAAAGGCTTAGGGACATTCCTGCTCAATTATATAATCCAGATTGCAAAAAGACGCGGCATAGCGGGATTTACCGCGATGGTCCTGGTTGAAAACCGGAGGATGATGTACCTGTTTCAAAAGCTTCAGTACAAGCTCCGCACCAAATTTGAGGAAGGCGCGTATGATGTGGAGTTCAGGTTTGATGAGCAGGCGGAAAAATAAAATGGAGGGGGGCAATGGCGGTCAAAGTAAGGAAGGTGGAGAGCAAAGGAGACCTTTACATCTTCATCCGTTTCCCCTGGCGGATTTACCGCAATGACAAAAACTGGGTGCCGCCGCTTCTCTTTGATGTCTCCCGCCGGCTGGACCGCGGAAAAAATTTTTACTTTGACCACGCCCGGGCTGAATATTTCCTTGCGGAAAAAGACGGGGAGCCTGCGGGCAGAATTACCGCGCAGGTGGATGATTTTTATTTTGAGCACTGGGGAGAGAAGGTAGGCCAGTTCGGATTTTTCGAATGTGTTGATGACCCTGAAGTTTCCAAAGCGCTTTTCGATGCCGCGGCTGACTGGCTCAGGAGACAGGGCCGGGAGAGGATGCAGGGACCTTTCAATTTCACGGTTAATGATGAGTGCGGGCTTCTGGTCCACGGGTTTGACACGCCTCCTATGATGCTGATGACGCACAATCCCAAATACTACCAGGCACTCTATGAGAAATATGGAATGAAGAAGGCGATGGATTTGCTCGCCTATCGCGCCGAGGGCACAACCGAGCCTGATCCCGCGGTGGTCAGTTTCGCGGAGCTTTTGAAGAAAAAGCACGAGATCAAGATTCGGAATATGAACTGGCGCAATTTCGATAAGGAGATGAACAATTTCGTGCAAATTTACAACTCCGCGTGGGAAAAAAACTGGGGAATGGTTCCGGTCACGGAAAAAGAAATCCGGTCGCACGGGTTTGAGCTCAGGCTGCTTGCGGCCTTCTGGCCGGAAATGAACTTCTTCGCGGAAGTGGAAGGCAGGGTGATCGGAATGAGCATCACCATTCCCAATTTTAACGAGGTCCTCATCCACTTGAACGGGAAAATTTTGAACTGGCGGACTCTTCGTTTCTTCACCCATAAATTCGAGTCCTGCCGGGTTTTTGCGCTGGGCGTGAAGGATGAATACCGGAGGCTGGGGGTGGGCGCGGTTTTTTATGTTGAGACCCTGTATACCGCGAAGCGCAGGGGTTTCAAGTGGGGAGAGATGAGCTGGATTCTGGAAACCAATCAGCCCATGCGCCGGGCAATTGAAAGAATGGGCGGCCATGTCTATAAGACTTACAGGATTTATGAATTTCCGCTCTGACCAGCCGGCCGTCCCCGCGGCTGAGAAGACCTGGCAGGGCTTTGGGTTCTGCAGATGTTTGCTTTTTCATAAAGAGTGATATAATTAAACAATGGAGAGAGGATGAAGGGGCGGAACCTAAAAAAATGGTTGAGATTTATTCTGGTTCTCTCCACGGCTCTTTTTCTGTTTTCCTGCGGCGGGAACAGCGCGGGCTCTGATGAAGACGGCGGAGCTGCAAACGCTGGCGCGAACCAGGAATATTGCGCGGCTTCGGTCTGCGGCAACGGTGTCTGTGAGCAATGTGAGGACATAATTTTATTGACCGATCCGGTTCAATTCAAATGCGCAAAAGACTGCCCTGGCGCGTGCGGCGACATCGTCTGTAATCCCTGGTTTGAGAACGAAGATAGCTGCCCCCAGGACTGCGCTGAGTAATTGCTCAAATCAGGGGATCTTGATTCTTTTGCCGGCCTTTAATTCTCGATTGGAATAAAAAGTCCCTCGCCAGTAAATGCCTCCCCGCTTGGCGCCGAAATATCCGGCCCGGATCAGCAAAAAAGCCATTATCGCAATAGCGACGGGGAAGAAGAAACCCGGGATGATTTTTCGGCCGGCCCATATATTTACAATGCTTGAAACGGCAAAGGCAATAAGGATCAGAGTCACGCTGATGAAGGGCAAGGCCCTGACGCCTATCGGCGCAAGGGCGAGGAAAGGAGAAGCCTCAAGCAAACCAAGGCCGAGGCTCAAGGCAAGAATACGCGCGAAGCTGAAATTGCCGATCCCGGTAAATCCGGCTCTTTCAACTCCCTCAGCCATCGCCCGCAGGCTTTTGTAAAAATAGACTCCCACCCAATTTCGGCCATTGGCCACGGAACAGCGCGCTCCGGACTGCTTCAGCATCTGGCCGAGCGCGACATCGTCTCCCGGCTCCATTTTAAGCCATTCGAATCCTTTTGCTTTGTCGTAGGCCGAGCGCCGGACCAGATTGAAAGAGCCGGAACCGATCGCGGCGTCGGAATCAGGGTCTTCAATGTCCCAGACTCTCGCGGCCAGGCAGAGCATCCTGACAAAAGCCGACAATACGACATCCACCAAAAAAGTGGCGGAAAAAGCCTCAGGTATGACCGGCAGGTGGTCCAGTCCGCGCGCTTCGCAATAGGAAATTGTCCGGGCGACCGCGCCCCTCTTTACAAAAACATCAACATCGCTGAACAAAAGCCAGTCCCCGGTGGCGTGTTTTACGCCGGTGTTCATGGCGTTCAACTTGCCGAGCCATCCCGGGGGCAGCTCTTTGATGTGGACGACTTTGACCCGGCGGTCTTGCGAGGCAATTTGGTCCGCCAATTCCGGGGTGCGGTCGGTGGAGCGGTCTTCCACCAGGATGAATTCGATGTTGGGGTAATCTTCTTGCAGCCTGGTTTTCATTGCCTGCTCGATAGAGTCAGCCTCGTTGCACGCGGTCATTATGCAGGATACTTTCTGGAAGATGCTTCCCTGCGGCAAGGGCATATCCTCGATGGAGGGGACGGATTTGACAACCCTCAGGGTCAAGGCGAGCTGCAAGAGCCAGTAGATGGCGCCCAGGGCCGTTAGAATAAGCAAAATTATTTTTAAAACAATCACCCTTATTTGACAAAGATCACTTCGCAGGATGCGCGGCCGGATAGTTTGTTGGTTTTGGATTTCAGCTTGAGTTCAAGCTCGGCCGGGCCCACGGACCGGTAGTAAAAAGGTTTGGCAATAAACTGGGTGATGGTCCATTTCAGGGCCTTGGTCGCCGCGTTCCGGTCCAGCTTTTCCAGCACATCCATTTTCTCAACCACCTTGCTGGAATCGAAGTCAATTTTCCCACCGCCTTCCGGAGCCGAGAATTCGTAGACGACCCGCCGGGGATAATTTCTGCCTCCCACCCGGTCATGGTCGCGGTTGAATTCGCTCACCTTTAAATCCGTGGTGGCTAAAATAACTCCCTGGTCGTCCACCAACGCGGCGAGTCCAACCAGCTTGCCCGCATATTGTTCAGAAGCGTTGAAGCTGGTGACGATCAAAGTGGCGTCGTCGGAGAAAAACTTCATATTGTGCCAGACCTGCTCGAAGTCCGTGGTGTTTGCGTTATACCAGCAGTGGTCAACATATCCCCAGCCCTGGGCAGGAATCTCCTTGCCGCCATAGGAAATTTTTCCGCTCACCCGCGCTCTCGGGGCAGGATAGTTTATCGCGTAAAGGATATCCTTTTTCTCGCCAAAGTGCGCGCAGCCATCCCCCAGTTTAAAGCCCGCAGTCGGGCTTGAGAATTCGAGCTGCAGGCCCAGATCAGCCTGAAGAACATTGAGCGCAAGTTTTTTGTCATCTCCGGATAGGAGGTTTTTGCCGATCTGGAGAGAAAAACGGTCTTGCTCAAGCTTTAGTTCCTCAGGCGCAAATGTTCTTTCCGAGGTAAGCCGCTTGCCTTGGGGAGTGATTATGGTCAAGGTGAGCCCGGGCTGGTTTCTTTTCAGAGCCATATTGCTGACAATCAGGTTCAGGTATGCGATTTCCCCGCTCTCCAGGTAGGCAATGAAAAAATAGCTCTCCGTGTACCAGAAGCTATGCATCGGGTGCAGCTTCATATCTTCAAGGGTTAGCGGATGAACTTTTCCTGGCGAACCATCTTTTTCGAGAAAAGCATAAACCGGCTCCATCTTTCCGTCTCCTTTTGAAAAGGCCGTCAGGATGATCAAACTGCAAAACAGGCTTTTCATTTCAGTCGTCTGGACCAAGAATTTCGCCCGTGAAGCAATGATGAAACGGCTTTGGCAATTCCTGCCAGCTGGGAAAGGCAGGAACAAGATTTTCCAGAGGCCTTGAGTTATAGCTGTTGTGAAAGAGCGTAACCTTGTTTTTTAATTCGGATTTTCGGGCCCAATCAATTATAGCAGATAATGTCTTGCCGGTATAGGTGCCGTCGAGCTTTAGGCCCTCTAAATTTTTTGCCAGAGCAATCGCTTCCAGACCGGTTTTGGTAGGGGCCGCGTATTCTTTGCCGAAATAATTGTGCAGCAGGACAAAATCAGACGCGTTCAGTCTCAACTCGGGAATTGAAGGGTCGTTTGTCTTAAGGAGCTTAAGCGTATTTTGCGCAAGCCGCCGCGCCATATACGAATTGGCCGCAAATTGGTCATAGACCCTCACTCCCAGGACCTTGGTTTTCAAACCCGCGAGCTTCATTCCCAGAACCAAGCCCACGAATGTGCCCAAGCTTCCCGCCGCGCAAAAAATAAAATCCGGCTCCGGCATAACCCCCTGCCTGACCTGGTCCGCGATTTCCAAACCCGCATTCACATATCCGAGCGTTCCCAGCGGGCTTGATCCCCCGGGCCAGACAAAATAAGGCCGCTCGCGCTTAAGCCAGCGCCTAAAATAAACAGACCCGAGCTTAAAGGCCACGGGCGTATTTCCTTTTGCAGAATTGAGCTCGCATCCCAGCCCCCAAACAATAAGCAGATTCTTCCTCGCATACTCCTGCGCGGCCTGCGGCAGCATCACGCAAACTGATTTCATTCCAAGTTTCTTCGCGAAGAAAGCCGTGGCCATGATTTGATTTGATCCCCAGGTGCCAAGGGTGAGCACTGATTTTCTGCCCAGCCGTTTGACATCCCCGAGAATGAACTCGAGGTTTCTCACCTTGTTGCCGCCGTACTCGGCGCTGGTCAGGTCGTCCCGCTTGCAGTAGAGTTCAGAAAGCCCAAGGGGCTCGCCAAGTCTGGTCAACTTTTGGATGGGAGTGGGAAACTCTCCGAGTTTTACCCAGGGGATTTTGTTTTTGAGCGCGGGAAACTTATCGAAAAGCGGCCGCGTTTCCAACGCTCTCAAGCTGGCATCTCCTTGAGCAAGAGACATATGCTGTTTCCCCTTTTTATTTATAGATAATTCACCGGCTTTGAAGGTTAAAGCGGTAGAGGCCTGCTCTTGGTCCGGATCGTTTACCCGAAGAATACTTTCGCCACCTCGTAAAGCTCCGCGGGCACTCGCTTGTCCTGGTGCACGCATTCGTCAAGAGGTCTGGGAACCACCTCGGTCCCGCGCAAAGCCGCCATATACCCCCACTGCTCGTTTTTGACCATATCGATTGCCGTGACCCCGAACCTGGTTGCGAGCACGCGGTCAAAGGCTGTCGGGGTCCCGCCTCTCTGGACATGGCCCAGGATGGTGGTGCGGCAGTCGATCCCGGTCAACTTTTCCAGGTCCTTGGCCAGGGCCACTCCCACGCCCCCAAGCTGCACATGGCCGAAATCATCTACCTTGTCGCTCTTCAAATAAGCGTCTTTCTTTCCTTCCGGAAACGCTCCTTCCGCGATAACCACGATGCTGAAGGTCCGGCCTCTTTCCCGACGGGCATTGATCACCTGGACGATGTCCTCCAGCTTGAAAGCCACCTCCGGGATCAAAACCACATCCGCGCCCCCGGCTATGCCCGAGTAAGTGGCAATCCAGCCCGCGTGTCTTCCCATAACCTCGACAATGATGATCCGGTTGTGAGACTCCGCGGTGGTGTGGAGACGGTCAATGGCCTCGGTTGCAATCTGGACCGCGGTTTCAAACCCGAAAGTGAAATCGGTTCCGCCCACATCATTGTCAATGGTCTTGGGAACCGCAACAATGTGCAGTCCGGCTTTGTGAAGTTCAAGGGCTGCACCCAGAGTATCGTCTCCGCCGATTGCGATCAGCGCATCCAGGCGGAGCTTCTTATAGTTCTCTATGGCGAGCTGCTTGACCTGTTCGTTTTTTACCGGGTTGGTCCGGCTGGTGCCGAGGATGGTGCCGCCCCTGTGGATTACTCCGCTTATGGAATCCCGGTCAAGCGGAGTCCACTCGAAATCAAGCAGACCTGCCCATCCGTTCTTGATCCCTATGAACTTGTAGTTGTAATGGCGGACGCCTTTCACCACTGAGGCCCGGATCACCGCGTTCAACCCCGGACAATCGCCTCCGCCGGTCAGGATTCCAACTCTCTTGGTCATCGCTCGCCTCCTTTACCCGAAAGCAAACTTGAGCTATTCGAATACTAGACATAAATGCCGTAATTTTCAAGCAGTTAAATCCGCCCTGCCGGGAGCCGGCTCTGCTTGCAGAGTCCCGGGGCAGGATTGGTAAAAGAATGCGCTGGATATCAGGCGGGCTCTCTTGCCGGCGGTGAACTATTGGACAGCCGCAGGCAAAAGCGGGATAATGCAGGCTGATGAGTAAAAAGGGGCTGACGGGTATGTTTGCGGGTGTGGTTTTTTGGGCTCTTGCCGCGTCCGGGCAGATCACCGGCAAGATCTTGCCCGGGCCGGTCTTCCAGAAAAGCTTCCCCAGCGAGATAAAGGGGGTTTTCCTGGCCAAAACCAGCGGTGAGGTTCTGGTCTACGGGGATGATTGGGTGGAATACTACGAATGCGGGGGAAAACTTCTCTGGAGGAGCAAAGGTTTCAAATTTGTCTGCGGGCCGGGAGTGAGCCGGGACGGGAGCGTTGTTCTTTACCAGACCAGCCCGGTTCCGAAAACTGACCAGACTTTGCTTAATCTAACCGTTCATATTGTTAATCGTGGCGGCCAGGAGCTTTTGAGCAAGCCTAATCCTTATCGCTACTTCACGAGCATCCTGAGTTCCAGGGGCAATTACATTGTCTTCGGCGACCCGATGGCGAAAAAAATTTATGTTTATGACCAAAACCTTAACTTCCAGTGGGAGCGCGAAACTTATCTCTGGTATATAAATTTTGATCCTGAAGACCAGTTTGTTTTTGACTCGGCTTTCGGTCTGATCCTTAATCCCCAAGGCCGCCGGGTCTGGGAGCTTCCTTCCGGAGCCAAGTTCCTGGGAATGTCTTCAAACGCGGAGATTCTGTTGAGCCAGCGCTTCCTTACCGCCAGGGGCAGAAACCAGATTTATCTGACAACTCGCACCACCGCGCAGCAGGTCGTCCTGGAGGGATTCTGCGCGGGAGTGTCATATGACGGCAGCTTGACCGCTTTCCAGGATTTGCAGCGCCAGATCCATGTCTATCGCACGAGAGAGCTTTTGGAGAAGATGGCGGGCAATCAGAATATCTCGCCGCTCTGGTCCGGAGAGATGGCGCTGGCCAAGATTCTCCAGTTCTCGACTGATAACAGCAAGCTCTTCATTTACGGTCTGAGCGGCCAGAAATTCGGCAAAATTATTCTGATCGACCTAGCCAAATCGAAAAAAATATGGGACAAAGAGTGGGTCAATCCGCCGGTCGCGGTTTTTCCCACTGAAGACAACCGTTATCTGGCGGTTCAACTGGAATCGCAGATGGAATACTACCTGATGAGATGATCCTGCAATTGTTCTGAAGCCGGGTTGGCTCCGCTTGGCGCCGGCGATGAAAAAAATACCCCCCCAGAGGTTCGTCCTTTTTTACTGCTGAAGAACGGGCGCCTGCTTCTTGTCCGGAGGCCCTTTCCAGGTTTGCATCTTTTGCTGGAACTCCTGAAGCCGGTCGTCCATTCTTTTGTTCAGCTCTTTCAACTCCGGAGGCAGGGGCCTTTGGAGCTGGAAATGGTAAACGTAATAGTCGATCAGGTTTTTTTCAGCCCGGATCGCAAGCCAGAGCGAGGCAGCAGGATGGTCATCTCCCAGACCATGCGCAGCCGGGGAAAGCTCCTCATCCCGGATCTCCAGCATTTTCACCTGGATGTTTAACCAGTCTATGAATTCTGAGCGCTTGACCATAAACATCGGGTCTTTGGATTGCATCAGCGGCTCAAGCTGGGAATAGAATTTCAGCAACCCATTCCTGGTATTCACTACCAGATTATAGGCCGCAATCATCTTCTGGGTGGTGATCGCTACTTCCGGATGAGTTTCAACCGCGATATTATTTCCCTGCAACTCCTCCAGAGGCGCGCGCGGGTCCTTGGGCGGTTGTGATATGTCATCGCAGCCTATAAACGCAAATCCCAGCACAACCGAGCCGATTAAAAACAACTTCTTCATTTCTTTTCGCTCCATTATAAAATACTCCTAATAAAATACTTTAACCAGATAAAGACCTTGCGCAGGAGCAGTAGGTCCCGCCACCTTGCGATTCTTTTCCTCCAGGATTTGTTTCATTTGTTCCGGCTTAATCTTTCCTCTCCCGGCCATCACCAGAGTTCCAATGATGTTCCTGGCCATTTGTTTAAGGAACGATTTCGCCTCAAACTCAACACATATATAACCCTGGTCGCTTCTTTTGATCTCGATCCGCTTCATTTCCCGGACCGGGTCTTTTTCCTTTTCCTCCCTGGACTTGGCCTGAAAGGAGCTGAAATCGTGAGTTCCGATCAGGTATTTAGCCGCCTCTTGCATAGCCTCTACATCGAGCGGCTCGGAGATGTGCCAGCAGTAACTGTGGCCGAATGCGCGTCGGTGCGGAAGGTTATATATAAGATATCGATAAATTTTCCCTTGCGCCCGATATCGCGCGTTGAATTTAGGCTCAGCCTCTTCACAGCTTATCACCGCCAGGTCTCGGGGAAGAAAAGCGTTCAGCGCTCGCACAAACACCTCGGGAGAATGGCTGCTTTCGGTGTAAAAGTTGACCACCTGACAAAGCGCGTGAACTCCTGCATCGGTCCGGCTGGCCGCATAAACTCTTCTGCTCTCTCCGCTAAGCCGCTCAAGCGCTTCTTCCAAAACCCCCTGGACCGTGCGCACCCCCACCTGATATTGCCAGCCGTGAAACCTGGTTCCATCGTATTCCAGAATCAGCTTGAGATTCCGCTTCAAACCCGGTCCCGGCCTCCTCTTTCCAAAAGCTCAAAACTCAAAGAGCAGACCCGCGCTGTATCCGGTGCCGCTGAAATCAAACCCGTCATTGGTTTGCATCCAGGCCCAGCGCGCTTCAAGCTCAAGAAAGACATTCTCAATGCCGTACTCTTTAAGCGCGAGTTTGCTTGAAGGGTCAAGACGATCGAGCAATATGCCCAGGCCCGCAGTTGCGTGGTATCCGCTTTTGTTGCCTTCCGCATCATCGCTGAACTCGTTTTTCTGCTTGTAGTAGAACCAGTCCCCGCCTCCGCCAACGACCGGCACCAGGGCCTGCTCATTCAGGAAATCAAACCGGTAAACCAGCTCCAGCTCCACCGGAATAAGCGTGAGCCTGACCTCTTCACCGCTTTCCTCGTCCGTGTCGCCGTCAAGCAATCCAAAGGAGTGTCCCTTGCGCTGGGCATAAGCAACATTCAAATTGACGCCCAGGTTCTGGATCGGATACCCGCCGATGGAGATGCCCACCGGCGCGATATAGTCATGGTCGAAAAATTTGTCATAAAAGTCCTTGTCCTGGAAATAATAAAGCTGGTAGAAAAGCTGGAAAGAGAAGTTGGACTTGGGCTCGGTCTCTTTCTGGAAAATCCCCTTCTCTTCCGGCTGGGCCCGCGCTCCGGCCTGATCCGTCTCAACCTGCTGCGCAATCACGCGGGAAGAAAAAACTCCCGCAAAAAGTGCAAAAGCCGCAAACAAAATCTTGAATCTCATCCTTCACCCCTTAATTTTATTTTTACTATTAGAAGGAAAATCAGCGGAAAAATCAAGACCAACAACGGTGATCGGCCTGCACCGGCTTCCGCGTCTTCTTTACCCGATATAATCCCGCAACCGAACCCGCCCTTGTCTCCGGACGCATCTTTCGGGCTTTCCGTGGGCTGGGGCATTGTATGCTTAACCGCGCTGGTTGATGTAAGCCCCGAGGTGTCAGAGAGCACGATCTGGCCGTAATAGGTAGTGCCATTTTCCAGGTCTTCAACAATAATCCTGTAATCCTTGCCCGGCTCAGCGGATTCGGTTATGGGCGATGACGGCGAGCCGGGAGTTCCTCCCGAAGGAGGCGGAGTGCTGTCGGTTCCATAGTAAATCGTATATTCATCCAGGTCAGAGACATCCGGGCTGTGGAACTCAAAAATTATCCGCTGGTCCGCGAATTTCAGGCTGAAATTTTGAGCCGGGGGAGGCAGATTGATAGTGACCTGGATCGCGTTCCTGCCTTGGTGAACAGGCGCGGCTGCATCTTGGACAAAAACCCCCAGGGTGTGTGTGCCCTCTCCGATGTTTTCGCTGAAAAGCTCAATCGAAGCCACGCCGCTCCCATCCAGCGTCTGTGTGCCTCCAGAGATCGAGTTGCAGCCGCTGGTCTTGACACTGAATTTAGAACAGTTTGCAATGATAACCTTGCTTCCCGAAATGTCGTAATCAAAATCGACAGTGAAAGTATCGACGCCGATGGGGCTGGCCGGAGTGGTGCTTAAAAAAGTTTTCCCAACCCATGGATTAGGACTTACGATGTTGACCGTATTCGAACCAGAAGGAGAGACATAAAGGTAACCGTCGGTTGTGCTGGAGTTGGCGAGGATTAGCGGTGCGGTATCGAAATCGATGGTGGGCCCGATCGCGCCGAAGCTGTCGCCTCCTGGAAGAGGAAGCACGCTCAGCAAAGACCCAAGCGCGAAAAAGGTCATCGGGTTTGTTTCTGATGCAAAATTTTTAACCCAGACCTGGTCCGCTTCAGCGGTCTTGGATGCCAAATAATTGTTGACCAAGATACCCCCACTGATGGTCACGCCGTAGAGCAAGAGTTGGCTGGTAGTCGTGTCTCCGATGACAAGTTGAGAGCCGGTCTGCTCAACCCCCAGCCCGCGGAAATTATGGCCGGAATCCTCCAGCATAGACGCGTTCTCAAACACGAGTTGGGACCCCAAAGAGCATCTGGAACCATAAAGGTAGTTTGTGGAAGAAATTTTATATCTGGCAAAGACGCGGTTCTGGCTCGCGGTCAGCTCGAGATTTGAGACATTAGCGAGAATTGACCCGCCGCTTTTAACCACCGTGTTCCCTTGCACAATCATCCAGTAAAGCGACGCGCTGGCTGAAGACCCGGTCTCAACAAAAAGGCAGTCTCCAGCCGTAGCGCTGTCCTCCGGCTGGATCACTGCCATCTGGCCCAGGGTTTTTCCGGAAAGAACCGTGCTCCCGGTTTCGAGATGCAGCGTGCCCGAACTGACGCTTCCGTTGAACGCGATGGTGCTGAGCGGCGAAAGGTCCATCCATTGGATATTGCCGCTGGAGAAAGCAAAATACAGGCGGCTGGTCTCGGGATTCATGGCCATTGAATTGACCGTGTTTACCAGGCTGACAGTCCCGGTCATCGCCCTCCAGTTCCAGGTGTCAATGAACAAAAGCTGTTTGCCGGTTTTGTTTAACGAAATAACAAACCGGTCCTGGCTCACAGCCAGGTCGTCAACCGTGGAGCCGAGGATTATGCTTTTTCTCAGTTCGAAATCCGATGCGGAGGCTAAAGCCTCTGAGCTCATTGCCCCGAGAGCAAAAACCAGCAAAAGCCATACCGCGGTTTTGAGCCTCATCACCTTTTAGATTATAGCAGAGCCGGTTGGTTTGACAATTTTTCCGCTGTTCTGGTTCGGCTTCAAGTTGACGCCTTGATTTTCAAGCGCTAGATTTTGACAGGGCTATAACCAGGAGGACGGATATGAAGATTATCGATATTCACAGCCATCTGGAAGACATTCTTTACGGGGGCGATATAATTGAGCCGTATTCCAAGCGGGTCTGGACCCCGGGCAATTTGTGGGAAAATTCCAGCTATCGAATAGCCGGTCTGCCCGGGCCGCTTGCTGTCATTTCCCGCCATCTCGAGGCTGTTTTCATCAGCCATCAAAATCACTTCGGCACCCTTGAAAATATGATCAAGGATATGGACGAATTCGGCGTGACCAAGAGCGTGCTTAACCCGATTGCGCCCATGACCGACGGGTTCCAATACCTGAAAAAGGTCAAGGGCAACGAGCGCTTTTTGGTTTTCGCCGGCGTAAGCCCGCACGACCCGGACAAAGAAAAAAAACTCAAGGACCAGATCGCGGCCGGATGCGTGGGTCTGAAGCTGCATCCGATTCTTCAGAATGCCGCTCCCAATCATCGCGGATATTTCGAAATTATGGAAATCTTCAGAGCTTACAAGATGCCGGTCTTGTTTCACTCCGGCGTGGTCCATTATTATGTCGCTTACCAGCCCACCAGGTACGGTTATGGAGAGCCGCGCAGATATGAGGAGCTGATCAAGGCGTTCAGGGATGTTCCCACCATAATGGGCCATATGGGAATGCGGCAAGGTGAACAGGTGATCGAGTTGGCCAGGAAATACGACAACCTTTACGCGGACAGCTCTCAGCAAAGGCTCAGCCTGCTCAAAAAAGGCGCACAGGCCTTCGGAAAAGACCGGCTTATGTTCGGCTCGGACTGGGCCTTCGGAAGGCAGAGCACTCCCATCCGGATCGGGCTCAAATTGACCAACGGCGACCCGGAATTCCAGGAGAAATTTTTCTGGAAAAACGCGGCTTCATTGCTTCCGGCTAAAAGCATTTCAGCATGATGCACTGTTAGATTTGGTCAAGACCTCTGGCCTTGTCAAGAGCCATGCCCTTGGGAAAAACGCGGCTTCATTCTTGCTGGCAAATTACTTATGAACACCTGGCTCGCCCCGCGCAGAAATTTCAACCCTGAGGTAATTGCAGAATTATTGCCTATGAAATAAATTTAAATTCTTTGCGCTCTTTGCGCCTCTGTGGTGAACACAAAGTTTGAATCTCAGACCTGGCCGGCCAGCTTCTCGCGAACGATCTCCTGGACTCTTGCCACGATCTGGCCGATGTTATTGGTCTTGAGAATGAAGCCGCACGCGCCCGCCTCATAAGCCAGGTCCATCAGGTCCAGGTCTTTTTTACACGAGTAGATGACGATCAGGGTATTTTTGGTTTGGGGGTTTGTCTTCAGACCCCTGCAAATTGAGATGCCGTCAATCTCCGGCATCATAATATCGAGCATAACCAGTTGCGGACGGTTTTTAAGAACTTCCTGAAAAACAATCTTGCCCCGGTCAATGGTGAAGACCTCAAACCCGGCCTCAATCAAAGCATCCCCGATTATGGAAAGCTGGAGCCGGTTGTCATCCGCAACCAGAATTTTTATCCTGTCCGCCATCTATACGCTTTTTTGCACCCGGCTCAAAACCACACTCAATACCGTGGTCAGCTTGGCAGCATCCTGGTTTGCCTTTCTGAGCCGCTCGGAAACTATTTTAGCAATGTTTCTTAAAATGGAAACCCCGTCTTTGGGATCTTCCGACACGAACTTCTCAAAATCCGAGCTCTTTATCTCGAACAGTCTGACCGCGTCTTTCGCGGAAACCGTGGCGCTCCTCTGCTCCTCGCCGAAAATGAACGCCATCTCCCCGAAATTCGTCCCCGGCCCCAGCCGCACCAAAGTCTTTTCTTTCTCGCCCCCGCTCAGCGGCAGGGTGATGCTCATTGAGATCTCAACCTCGCCCTCCCTGATTATGAACATCGAGTCCCCGCTCTCGCCCTCCCTGATTATTTCCTCACCCGGAGAAAAATGTTTTTCCTTCGCAAGACCGAGAATTTTCTTCAAGCCCTCCTCGCTCACGCCTGAAAGCGCCCTCACCTTGGACAGAAATTCTAGTTCGTTCGCCATTTCTTCTCCTTAAACCAAAAGCAATACCCAGCTCTCCTTTTTCACCACCAGGTCATCCGGAGGATTTAATCTGACCTCAAACCTCTTTTCCTTTTTAAAAAAATCCTGCTCAATCCCTTCAAACTGCTTTTTCAGGAAACGATCGATCAGGGTCAAATCCTCGGAAAGAATATCTTCCAGCCCAAAACCTTTTTCGGCTTCCCAGGCAAGACCGATAGCAAGCGCAAAGTTGTGCTCCCGGAAGTGTTCTCTCACCTTTTTAAAACTGGCGCCCTCAAGATGCGCAGGGAGCTTGACCTGCTGGAATCTGGGCTTGGCCGCATCCGCCAAAAGCTCCTGGCCGGCCAGACAGACCCCGGGCGCAACCACCGAGCTGGCCAGCAGAAAATCGTGGCCCTGGCCAAAGGAAATGATCGGGTCTATGCCCGATCGCTCAAGATGACGGCGGTTGTCAGGATTTACCAGTTCCGAAGCCACCCTGATCCCCGGATTCAACGAGCGCGCAGCCAGAGCCGCAAGAAGCGCTCTCTCATCCGCTCTCGGAAATCCCTGCTCAATGCTGCCATCGGCCAGAATGATCATCTCCGAAGCGGTCCTCACCCCGGCCCGCTCCAGAACGCTCTCCTGGCTGAAATCTCCCCGCACAAATTTCAAGCCCTTGTCGCGATAGCTATAAAGGATTTCGTTGACCGATTCCTCGCTAAGGTCGTTGACAAGAACAATCATCGGCAGGTGGCTCGGGTGGCGGTAGACCGCGTCAAGCAGGGATTTTCCCGTCCGGTTCCAGCCGCAAATCATCAAGTGGCCCTTTACCCTGACTTCATTCATACCTCTTCCCTCCAGAAGCCTCCGCTCAACCAGCTTGGAAGCGATGGTCGCGGTCAGTATAGAAATGAAAAACAGGCTCGATACGATGAGCATAACGGTCAATGCCCTGCCCGCGGCTGTTCCCGGCGTGATGTCGCCGTAGCCCGTGGTCGTCGCGGTAACCACCATCCAGTAGATCGCCCGGCCAAAATTCTGGAACCCGCCTCCATGTTCATGCTCCGAAAGATAGACTAAAGTCGTGAGAGTCAAAATAATCAGTCCGAGCATGGCCAGGATACGCATGGAACTGAAAGTGGCTAAAAAGTCCACCAGCCTCAGCTGCCATTTCCGCTCGCTCATTCTATCGACCATTATCCTACGAATCCATTTAATTAGCACTCATCGCGATTTTTTGCAACCGGAATCATTATCAGGCCGGCTAAACTAAAAAAAGCTGCCCGGTTTTCGGACCCGGCATACGCCAATTTTGTCTGCTGGTTATAGTGGGAAACAGGGAGAAGGATTCCCCGCCGCGCAAGCTCTTCCGATTAGAGAGCTATAATAATCAAGAGCATTATTGAAGTTGCAAAACCAAAAATATCTGCTATTATTGGTTCTAACTGATGCCCATTTAAAAAAGGGTGGGTTTTTAACCCACTTTTTTTTATAAGGGAACCGGGATGATAGAGCGGGAAGAGATGGAAAGGATGATTGAGCCTCTGCTTAAAGACCGGGGCTTTGAACTGGTCGACCTTGAGATTGGCCGGCAAGGTAAAAGACTGCTTCTTAGATTCTTCATCGACCGAGTTGAGGGCGGCATCACGGTTGACGAGCTGGCCGAGGTCAACCAGGAACTTGGCGCGCTGTTTGACCTGGAGTCAAAGATTAACGAGTCCTATGTCCTGGAAGTCAGCTCGCCCGGCATCAACCGCCGCTTGCGCAAGGTAAAAGATTTTCAAAAATATCTCAACCAGGTGGTGCTGGTTGAGGCGACCGAAAAGATAAACGGCCGCAGGAATTTCCACGGTAAACTGGTGGGCGCGGACAGCCAGGGAATAACCCTGGTCATTGACGGGGAATCCGTCTTTGTCCCTCACAACAAGATCAAACGCGCCAACCTCGAATACCAGTTCCAATAAGGAGCAGGGAAAATGGCTTCAGAGTTGGCCCAAATCATAGACATAATGGTCAAAGAGAAGGGCATCAAGAAGGAAGCCGTGATCGATGCGATCAAGAGCGCGGTAATTAGCGCGGCCAAGAAAAAGCTGGGAATGGAGCGCGACCTTGAAGTTCGTTTTGACGAGAAGCGGGGAGAAATCGAGCTTTACGAGTATAAGGAAGTTGTTGAGGAAGTGAATGATCCTGAGGCTCAGGTCTCGATCCAGAAAGCTCAGGCAATCGACACCGAAGCCGTGGTTGGGGATGTGCTCGGGTTCAAAATCGACCCCAGGAGCTTCGGCGATTTCGGAAGGATCGCCGCGCAGGCCGCAAAGCAGGTCATCATCCAGAGAGTCAAGGATGCGGAGCGGCTGATGATCTACGACGAGTTCAAGGACCGGGTCGGCGAGCTCATCAGCGGGATCGTCCGCCGCTTTGAGCGCGGAAATATGGTCATCGACCTCGGCCGGCCCGAGGCCGTGCTCCCCCACACCGAACAGGTCGCAAGAGAGTCATACCGGGTGGGAGACCGAATCCGCGCCTATGTCCTGAATGTCCAGAAAGAAACCAAAGGGCCGCAGATAATTCTCACCCGCAAAAACGCGGAGTTCGTGCGCAAGCTCTTTGAAATCGAAGTCCCGGAAATAAGCGAAGGCATAGTCAAGATCGAGACTATCGCCCGCGAGCCCGGGGTCAGAACCAAAATCGCGGTCAGCTCCAAGGACGCGGATGTTGACCCGGTCGGCGCGTGCGTGGGAATGAAAGGCTCCCGGGTCCAGGCCGTGGTCCAGGAGCTCAGGGGCGAAAAAATTGACATCATATCCTGGACCAAGGACATTGCCACCAACATCTGCAACGGGCTGGCTCCGGCCGAGATAACCCGGATGATTATTGACGACGACCAGAAGCGCGCGCAGGTGGTCGTGCCCGATGACCAGCTTTCGCTCGCCATCGGAAAGCGCGGGCAGAATGTCAGGCTCGCGGTCCAGCTCACCGGATGGGATATCGACATCAAGAGCGAAAGCGAGATGAAAGAGCTGACCGAGAACGCGCAGAAAAGCCTGGGACAGATTCCGGGCATCGGCAACATCATCGCGCAAAAGCTCTATCAGGAAGGATTCACGACCCCGGAAGAACTGGCCAAGGCCGACCCCGAGCTTCTGGTGTCTTTGCCCGGAATCGGAAAGGTCAAGGCGGAAAAAATCATCCAGGCCGCGAAAAATTTTTTGCAAGAAGGAAAAAAACCGGTTGAGCCTGAGGCCACCGGGGGAGAGGAGCCTCAAGAGGAGGAGAAGCTTAAGGATTTGAGCTGAGCGCGCAAAAAAAGCGCGGGAGAATTTATGGAGGGAAAGAAAATCAGAGTGCACGAGCTGGCCAAGGAACTTGGCATTGAAGGCAAAAAACTCCTTCCTGCCCTGCGCGAAATGGGCTACCCCAATCCCACCGTGATGAATGCCCTGGACCCCGGGGAGGTGAAAAAACTTAAAAAATTCCTGGAGGATAAGAAAGAGAAAGAGCAGTCCCAGATTGAAGTGGTTGAAACCCAGGTCAAAGAAGGGGTCATCAGGAGACGAAAAGTCGTGCACCCGATTCAGGAGCCCGCGGCTGCTGAGCCGGAGAAGTTCGAAGAGGAAGAGAAAAAGAAAAAGGGTGTCAAGAAAAGGCCGGCTAAGGGCAAAAAAGCTGAAGAGGCCGCAAAGTTGGCAGAGGAAGCCGCCGCGGCCACCCAGCAGGCGCAAGGCCAGCCGGCCGCGGTCGAAGCCAGGCCCACGGGTATGGGCATTCTCAAGGAAGCCAAAGAAGTATCTCTCAAAAAGCCCAAAATCAAAAGCCGCTGGGTCAAGCCCAGCATACGGCGCACCGCACGCGCAGCCGGCGAAATCCCGAGCGCGGAAACAATGATCGCAGAGGAGAAAAAAGCGGGGTTCAGGCCCGCGCAGCCGGAAAAAGAAAAACCGAAAGATAAAAAGAAGAAAACCGCGAAGCTGAAACCCGAACTCGAAATCTTTCCCGACAAGGCCATCAAAGGGAAAAAACCGAAAGAGGCGGTCAAGAGGAAGCTCCGCCGCAAAATAGCGTTCAAGCTCGAGCGGGGCGCGCTTGAAGAGGGCACCGAGGTGGCCGGCATCGAAAGAATCTATACCCCGCAAAAGAAAAAAATGACGGCCAAGAAGCGGCCCCCGCAAAAAACGCAGATCATCGCGGCCAGGCCGGAAAAACGCATTATCCGCATGGGAGAGAACATAGAAGTCAGCGAACTCGCTCACCGGATGGGAGTAAAAACCGGCCTGGTTCTGGAAAAACTCGCCGGCCTTGGAATAACAGCCGCCGCGGAGAACCTCTTGAATCACGATGAGGCCGGGCTCGCCGCGCACGACTTCGGCTGGGAGGTCGTCCAGGAACTATTTGACGAGGCCAAGATCATCCAGTTCCCGAAAAAGGCGGCCGAAGAAGGACTGGAGCCAAGGCCGCCCGTGGTTACCGTGATGGGACATGTTGACCATGGCAAAACCTCCCTGCTCGATTACATCCGCAAAACAAAAATCGCGGACAAAGAGCCCGGACAGATAACCCAGTCAATCGGCGCGTCGGTGGTTGAGACCAAATCCGGAAAAATAACCTTTATTGACACCCCCGGCCATGCGGCTTTCACCCAGATGCGTGCGAGAGGAGCGCAGGTCACCGACATTGTCGTTCTCGTGGTCGCGGCTGATGACGGCGTGATGCCGCAGACCATCGAGGCGATCAACCATGCCCAGGCCGCAAAAGTGCCGATCGTGGTCGCAATCAACAAAATCGATTTGCCCAACGCCAACCTGGACCGGGTGAAAAGCAAACTCGCGGAGCTTGGCCTCAACCCTGAAGAATGGGGCGGAGAGACCCTTATGGTCTCCTGCTCGGCCAGAACCGGACAGGGCGTGGACGACCTGCTCGAGCATATCCTGCTCCAGGCTGAAATCTTGAGCCTGCGGGCAAATCCCAGACTCCCGGCCCGGGGATTTGTGGTCGAGTCCAAGCTGGAGAAAGGAAGGGGAACGGTCGTGAGCGTGATCATCCGGGAGGGCGCGCTCAAGCTTAAAGACGCGATTGTCTGCGGCATATACGCGGGCAAAGTGCGCGCGCTGTTTGACCATCTGGGAAGGCAGGTCGATTCCGCGGGGCCCGGAATTCCGGTCGAGGTGATCGGCATCGACGGCGTTCCTG
>Ga0315280_10001814_pt1 | contig 35704 bp, 40 predicted proteins | sample YL17G06_40_MG_FD_203697 | JGI IMG/M metagenome (GOLD analysis project Ga0315280, IMG submission 203697) | Sediment microbial communities from Yellowstone Lake, YNP, Wyoming, USA - YL17G06_40 | ecosystem: Environmental > Aquatic > Freshwater > Lake > Sediment | place: USA: Wyoming | collected... | reverse complement strand
GAGCTCGGGGGCGTTGGCGAGGCTCCGCAACGAGAAGATAGGCTTCGTTTTCCAAGCCTACAACCTGATCGCTCGGAGCACTGTCATGAGGAACATCGAGCTCCCCGCAATGGTTCGGGGGCTCTCGAGGTCCGACCGCTTCACACGGGCTTCAGGCCTCCTCGAGGCGACTGGGATAGGTGACAAGGCGCCAAGGAAACCCACCGCCCTGAGCGGGGGTGAGCAGCAGCGCGTCGCGATAGCCCGCGCCCTCATCAACGACCCGGCGATAATTCTAGCCGACGAGCCGACGGGGAATGTTGACTCGAAGGTGGGAATGGAGATAGTCGCGCTTCTGAGAAGAATCAACAAGGAGAGGGGGGCCACCATCATAGTCGTGACCCATAACGTGGAGGTTGCAAACGCAACGGACCGGATTATTCACCTTAGGGACGGAGTGATAGAAAGGGAGGAGATCCTGAATGAAATCAAGCAGAAGAGTTAGGGCGTTTGGAGCTACCGTGATTGCGCTCTGCATACTCGCGATTCTGGGAGCTAGCGTGATTCAGGTGCGGGCGTGGCAGGGGGTCACCTTCGCCGTCACAGTGTCCGAGCAGAACCTCATAGCGGGATCGAGGACCAGAGTCGGCTTCACCCTTCTGAACAACAGTACGAGAGATGTCACGGATCTCGATGCGAAGCTCACGGTCTCGGCAACCTCCCCCCTCGTCTTCATGACCGACAACTGGTGGCACTTCTACTCAGTCAGCTCCAACCAGACCGTCTCCTTCTCCACTGACATCTACGCACCCACCTCAAGCATAGGAGGCACCTACCCCGCAACCCTGACCCTCGCATACAACGTCAGCAGCACTTCCAGGCCGACTGAAGACCACGCGCTGGGCTTCGTGGTCTACGGAAAGGTCGATGTAACCACCTACGGGGTGACCGTCGACCCGACGCCCACGACCGCGGGCGGGAATGTCACGATCTCGGCCAACCTGCTGAACAAGGGCAACGTCGCTGCCTCATACGTAAACGTCACCCTTAGGGGTGAACTGTTCAGCCTTCGCCCGGGGAGCACCACCTATATAGGCACGCTGGATCCAAACTCACCCACCCCTATCACCCTGACCGCCAACATCTGGAGCGATGTGCCAAACGGAACCTACCCAGTGACCCTGGTTGTATCCTACAGGGACCCCCAGTCTCATGACGTTCAGCTACTTGTTCCTGCGACAGTAGTCGTCGCGGAGGCCACTAAGACCTCTACTCCAACCGCTCCTACAGGCGGTCTTAGAGGATTTACGATGGAAGGCTTGTTGATTCCCGTTGGAGGCGTAGTCGTCGCAGCGATAGTTGTGGGCGCTCTGCTCTATCGAAGACGCAGATCTTCAGGGAAAAGCCCGACCCCCGAGATCAGGCAGCCGACAGGAGGAGCCTAGACACGAACATTCTGGAGCTATTCGGCGTGTCCTACGGCGCGCTGAAGGAGCGGAAGCTCAGAGCCGGACTCACGATACTGATGGTCGTGATAGGCACAGGCCTCATAACCGGACTCAACGGGCTGACGGAGGGGATAAACGTGTTCCTCTCCGATCAGTTCAGCACTTTGGGGGCGAACGTCCTGATGATCTTCCCATCCCAGAGTTTCCGCCTAACCTCGCAGGTGACGAACACCGTCAAGTCGATGGCGGGAGTCAAAGCCGCGATCCCGTATATCCAACAGACCGTAACCATGAAGTCAGGAGGGCAGTCTCGGAGAGTGACCGTCCAGGGAATGGATGAGACGAAGCTTGCACTCATCTATCCCTCAGCAAAGCTCGAGGCGGGATACTATCCCTCCCCGTCGGACGCGGTTGCAATGCTCGTAGGGAACTACGTGGCACATCCCCCGGATAAGACGAGTCCATTCGTTGAGGTCGGAAGAACAGTCACAGTGGAGTACTCCGCTCTGGAGACGGTGGGTCAAACGCAGAAGAGCGTAACGAAGTCCAGAAGCTTCCGGGTGGACGGAGTCCTCGCGTACATCGGCAGCATGGGCTTCATCCCCGTCGACCGGACAGCGTTCATGTCCTTAACCGCCGCGGCCGGGTTCTTCCAGCGGGGCAGCAACTACGACGGCATGTTCGTGATTACCCACAGCCAGGATTTGAACAGCCAGGTCGAGACAGCGATAAAGAAAGTCTACGGGGGAAACCTAAGCATCTTCGCTCCCACCTCTATTGCCCAGACCATATCCAACGTGATCTCGGGAATATCGGTGTTCATAGGAGGTATCGCCGCGATATCTCTCTTGGTAGCCTCGATCGGGATAATCACCACCCTGTACACTTCGGTTATTGAGCGGACGCGGGAGATCGGTGTGCTTAAGGCGCTGGGCTTCAACGACCGCCTCACCCTGCTCCTGTTTCTAAATGAGGCCGCGTTAATTGGGTTGCTTGGAGGAACTGCTGGCATATTCACTGGGATGGGGTTGGCGTACGTGCTCAACCTTGCTCTGGGCGGGTTGGGCATGGGAGGCGCTGGCGGAGCAGGGGGTGGCGCGGGCATGTTCGGCGGCGGGGGAGTAGGTTTGAGCGTCACCCCGGTCTTCCCAGTTCAGAGTCTAGCTCAAACGTGGATCTTCTCTGTGGCGCTGAGCATCATCGCAGGTCTGTACCCAGCGTGGAGAGCCTCGAGGCTGGACCCTGTCGTGGCGCTCAGGAAAGAGTGACAGCCGCTCAGCCTCTCTCGAGAGAAGAATTATAAGCGATCGGGAAGTACTGGATAAGTCGTTCTTGAGCCGAAGCAAGGAACGACTGCTCGGCTAGCATAGAGTTGGGGTGAGTTGGGATATGGCTGAGAAGGACAAGGCTCAAAAGATCATCCAAAAGGCTAGGTCTGAGGGTAGGAAGGGTCTCACCGAGGTGGAGTCGAAGGACCTTATCAGTGCGTACGGGATTCCTGTGACAAGGCTCTACGAGGCGAAGAGCGCGGCTGAGGCGGGGAGGTACGCTGAGAGCATTGGCTATCCGATCGTCTGCAAGATCGTCTCGCCAGACATCCTCCACAAAACGGATGCTGGAGGCGTGAAGCTGAACCTGAAGTCCAGGGCTGAGGTTGAGAAGGCGTATGAAGAGATCGTCGCGAGCGCGAAGAGGTACAAGCCCGACGCCAGGATCTGGGGTGTCACGGTCCAGGAGATGGCCCCCGAGGGAAGGCAGGTCATCGTGGGGATGACGAAAGACCCGCAGTTCGGACCGGCACTCATGTTCGGGCTAGGAGGCGTGTTCGTGGAGGTCCTCAAGGACGTCTCCTTCAGGATCGCCCCGCTGACCAGGCTTGACGCCATGGAGATGATCAGAGAGATCAAGGGGTACCCGATTCTAGGCGCATTTAGAGGGCAGCAGCCAGCGGATATGGACGCGATTGTGGATATAGTCCTAAAGACGTCGCAGATGGTTACCGACCTGAAGGACATATCGGAGCTCGACCTGAACCCCATATTCGTCTATGACCAAGGAAAGGGCGCCAAGACGGTCGACGCGCGGGTAGTGCTGTCCTAGAGAACCCCTCAGTCTAGGTAATCGCGCCTTTTTCCCTTGTTGGACAGGCGAAAGCCTAAACGGATGCGCGACCACGTGAGAGTCTGAGGTGAGATAGGTGGCTCTCAAGTTCCCGCCTTTTGGAGGTGTTGAAGGTTTTATCGCCGAAAGCAAAGGTTTCCGTCTGCTGGGCACACTATACACCCCCCCAAAGGATGGAAAGAGGCCAGCCGCTCTGGTTCTGCACGGTCTCCCCGGCTTGGAGAAGAACTACGACATAGCGATGGCCTTGAGGGATCTAGGGTGCTTCGCCCTCATCTTCCACTACCGGGGCTGCTGGGGGAGCAAAGGGAGGTACGCGTTCAGCGGTTTTCCGGATGATGTGAGGTCTGTCTTAACCGTCCTCCTCCAGAGACCGGACGTCGACCCGGAAAGGGTGTGGGTTGTCGGCCACAGTATGGGCGGCTTCGCGGCGATTACCTCTACCGCTCTTGACCAGAGGATTAAAGCCGCGGTCTCCATCGCCGCCCCAGGGGACTTCAAGACTCTGCCTCCACCGGACGAGACGAGGCTCGCCAGCGTGGTCAAGTTTCTCAACGGCATAACTGTGAAGGGGGCGGTGAGTCAGTGGAGGGTACTGGGCGAAAGACTCAATCCTGTGGACTTTGTGGGGAAGATAGCTCCTCGCCCGATCTTGATAATCCAGGGCGACCAGGACGCGGTCGTCCCCGCGGTTCAGGCACAGAAGATCTACAGCCACGCTAACCAGCCGAAGGAGCTGTGCATGATCAAGGGCGCGGATCACGTCTTTACCCGCAACCGGAGGGAGCTCGTCGAGAAGATAACTGGCTGGGCGAAGCAGAAAGGAATGCTGTGAAATAGTTCGTGGAGCAGTCGATGCGCCGACGTTCTATCCGTTCGCGATATTCTAGGCTTTCAACCGCTCAATCTCATCGCGTAGCTTTTCTATCTTGTCTGGACTCGCTGAATCGATGAACGCATATATTTCCTTCTTGTCAGCAATTTTCCTGATCCTCTTCTGTCCGTTCTTGGTCATTTTGTAGACCGGGCGGATGATGTGAAGGACTGCAAGGGTCTTGGGATCAACGGTCTTGCTGATCAAGCCCTCTTCGCGCAGTTCTTTCAAATGGTCGGACAGCGTCTGCCTTGAGATGTGTCGGTCGGTCCCGTTTTCGACGAATTCTCTCAGGAGCTGAGACCACGTGGTCTTCCCCTTCTCGTCGATGAACATTGCTATGTCATATTTATCGTAAGCCAATCCAATCACTAGACCTAGTCTATAAAGGAGACTTCTATACAAGCTCTGTTCCTGACTGGCTAGAGGAGGTTCGGGAGCGTCTGTGCTCCATCTTCTGTCCCTCCTGTAGAGAGCTAGCCGACAAGTTTGGTAAAGCTTTTTCAAGCTCGCGTTCAACTTTTCCAACGCACCAATCTTAAATAGTAATTTAGCGGAAAGGCTCTAACTCGCCGAGTGGCTTGGACTAGAGCCGAAAGGCACCGGCGGAGAAAAGCCGAGAAAGCTCGCGTCTCACCGGAGCACCGAGTAGAGCTCAGCCGGGAGCCGACGATCCTCCGGGATAGTCGGAGCCCAACCGAGCTGGAAAGGTGGTCCCGACGAACGCGTTCCGACGAGGCTTCGAACCACCGGACCGCCTAGTAGGTAGACCGGTGGTGGGGCAGAGGGTTCCGTGAGGAACCTTTTCGCCCACATCAGCCGTCAGGTTGGTTCAACGCCACAAAAGGTCGATCCAGAGCGCGGTCGCTAGCACGCACCCTAGCGAGTGCGTGAGAACGCCTCTGGAGGGCGGAGGATGGTCTCCTCCAGCCGCTCGGCACAACCCCCCTCCCCTTTTCCCGAAGGTTCTCACGGTGAAGCGGCAATCCTTATGAAACGCCCTGCACGAAGATGCTTGGCGAGGCGTGATGTCTGAGGAGGACTTGAAGAGGGAAATCTGCCGCGTTATGACCGATCTCGTAGGTGAGAGGCTCACGACAGCTTATGGGGGCAACGTCAGCGCTAGAGTGCCCGAGGCGAGGAGGATATGGATAACCCCGAGCGGGCTGTACAAGGGCTCGGTAACCCCCAGCCATCTTGTCATGGTAGATCTTGATAGTGGTGTGACGGAGGGCAGAATGAAGCCGTCGAGGGAGACAGGAATGCACAACCTTCTCTACAAGGCGCGGGTGGATGTGAACGCCGTAATCCATTGCCATCCGGGATTCGCCACCGCCCTAGGAATGGCTGGTAGAACAATCTCGCCTGTGAGCGTCGAAGCCGCCATGCTCGGTAAGGTGCCTCTCGTGCCGTACTCGACGCCCGGAGGCGAGAGGCTCGCGCACGCGGTCTCACGCGCGATCGGCCAGAAGTCCAATACGCTCATCCTCCAAAACCACGGGATTCTGGCTGTCGGAGGTTCACTCGAGTCGGCTCTGCGCCGAGTCCAGACTCTCGAGGATGCCGCGAGGATGATGTTCATCGCCGAGCAGTTCGGTGGAACCACCAGGATAGGCGGGCGAGGGGTCAGGAGACTGCTCACGATGGGGGGAGTCTGAGTTTTCCATGGGGCAGAATCAAACACAAGAACTTAAATAAGTGCAGGAAGACGACTGTCTCAGCAGAGGTTAGATAGCAAAAGCATGGCGGAAATCTGCCCCAAATGCGGTCTGCCCAAGGACATTTGTCAGTGCGGCGTCATCAGCAAAGAGCAACAGCGGATCAAGGTTTATGTTGAGGCAAGGAAATGGCGCAAAGCTATGACCATAATCGAGGGGATCGACGATAAGAGCGTCGACCTGGGGAGGCTTGCGCAGAAGCTCAAGGCTATGTGCGCCTGCGGTGGAACGGCTAAGAACGGTGAGATACAGCTCCAAGGTGACCACCGTGACAAGGTCGAGGAGTGTCTGGTGAAGCTAGGCTTCCAGGAAGAGAACATAGACGTGCAGTGAACTCGCGATTATAGGACGATAGTTGGGCATAAGCAGGGGCTCACTGACAAGGAGAAGGGTTACTCAGAGGACAACCCATGCCTCGATTCTCAGCTTTCCTTAGGGACTTTGCCAAGGTGTTCTCCTCCCTGAGCCATGAAAAGCCGGGAAAAAGGCTGTGTCCGGTCTGCGGCAGCCCCGAAATACGACTCTCCAATGGTTGGAGCGGGTGGCTAACCCCCGAGCACTACAATTGCTGCAGATGTGGATACGCGGGGCCCATTGTGATGGAGATATCGACTGAGGAAAACCAGACTGAAAAGGCGGTCTGATCCGTTCCGCGAGACTCCCCTCGATCGTCAGAACAAGTGAGCCTCAATTCTTCATCCTATCAAAGATGCTGCGGCTCTGGTTAGGAAGCAGAAGCAAAGAATAAGAAGCACACCTTGAACCTACCTTGACGAGAAGCGTTGGTGAAGTGCCCTTCGTGCGGGAAAGAGGTTTCGAAGCCGGTGGAAGAGTGGTACGAGGGCCGAATGCGTACTGGGATCTATGAGTGTTGTGGGGTTAGGTTCAGGGAGAACGAGGTTGCCTGTGGCTTCTGCGCCATTATCCGTCAACTCGGAGGGGAAAGCCCCATTATTCTCTATGACAAGAAGGAACGGGCGCGCCCCAAGACGGGCTGAGTAGATTCGCGACCATACCGCTGCCGAAGGGATGCGATGGACAGCGGCGTTGGCAAAGCGTTTTTATACCATATCGGGGCACGTTGAAAGGAGTGGAGGAAATCATTTTTGGCGAAAGAAAAGTCGGTAGCTATGCCGATGCAGGCCTGGTACGGGGATATCAGCACGAAGATCAGCTTTCCAGAGCCGTGGACCGTCAAGGTCTGCAACATGGCAGGCCACAACGCTGCTCCGGCCTCGGACCAGAAGATAAAGGCTGCACTGGCGAACCCTGTCGGAGCGAAGACGATTAGACAGCTCGCGGAGGGGAAGAAGGAGGTCGTCATAATCTTTGACGACCTGACGAGACCCGACCCGGTCTCTCGGATCGTTCCCTTCGTGTTGGACGAGCTGCATAAGGGCGGAATAGGCGACGATCACATCAGGTTCGTCTCGGCGCCAGGGGCGCACAAGACGATGATCCGGGAAGACCATGTGAAGAAGCTGGGCGAGAAGATCGTGGAGGAGTACCCCGTATACAATCACAACCCGTACGACTTCCTGGTCGAGCTTGGGAAGACCAGTCGAGGTACCCCCGTGAAGATCAATCGCGAGGTGATGGAGTGCGATCTCAAGATAGGCATCGGGCTGATCGTGATGCACGCCTTCGCAGGGTTTGGGGGCGGTGCTAAGATCATCCTGCCCGGTGTCGCCTCGATGGAGACGATAGAGCACAACCACCTCAACGTTGGCGGCTACGGTGCGGGTGCAACGCCTAAGCCGGGAACCGGACCTGGCAAGATAAAGGAGAACGTCATCCGCTTTGACATGGAGGAGACGGCGAAGATGGCTGGGCTGGACTTCAAGATCGACTCGCTGGTCAACAACAAGAGGCAAGTCACGGATGTCTTCGCAGGTAATGTGGTGGCTGAGCACCGTGCAGGCGTCAAGGTAGGGAAGAAGTTCTACGAGACGGAGCCGGTGATCAACGCGGACATCGTGGTTACCAACGGCTATCCCCAGGAGGACGAGGCTGGGAAGGCATTCTGGGCGGCTAACGCCTCGGTGAAGGAGGGCGGGGACGTGGTGATCGTCGCTCAGTCGCCTGAGGGTGAGACTCACCACTACGTATACGGGGTCTTCGGGACGAGGTATGGTGGACACCTCTGGTCACCGCCGAAGAGCAGGGTTCCTAAGGCGAAGCGGGTCATGGTCCTCGGAAAGTACAAGTCGAAGAAGGACATTGGCTCCTTCGGAGTCCCCGAGCAGACCCTCTGGCTGAAGACCTGGAAGGAGGCTCTTGAGGAGCTCAAGAACGACTACCCGGGCAAGGCCACGGTCGCGGTCTATCCGTACGCCTCGATACAGAACCCGCCGCTTCCGGAGGACTACTAGGGGCTACGACGCCCCTTAGTTTTTCAACCTTGTTCGTTACGGTTGAAGCTAAGCAAGAGTTAACTCAGAGTACCGTCATATATAGATCTGGTACTGTTTCGAGAAAGAGCTGTGTCTGATGAGTTCTCGTGGGAGAAGGGTTAGACGTACGCCCTCAGCGTATAGGGAGGCTCCAAGCAGGGGTCGACCGCACTCGGAGAAGAGGCTTTATGAGTATATCATAGGCATCTCCAGGAAGCACGGTGTGGTCCCCAGCGACCTGTACAATTCTATCCTCGAAGCCTGGAAGAACGGGAAGTCATCCTGTGATTGCCTTGGTGTGGAGTGCAGAAGCCTGGCGGAGGATGGTGGTGTCTTCCTCGTAACGCTCGGACAGGACCCAGTTGGGCAGTTCCACGTTCCCAGCCAGTTTCTTAGCGGCGGCGATCCGTTCCAAGACCTCGGCCTCGAGGACGTTGTCACTTTACACGGGAAGCGCGGCTTGATCGATGGAAGAATCAAGGTGAGAGAGCTGAGGATGGGGATGAGAGAGGCGAGTGTGAGGGCGCGTGTGGTGGAGATTTCCGAGACGAAGGGCGTCTTCACGAGGTTCGGTGAGTACGCTTCTGTTGCGACGGCCACGATTGAAGACGATACGGGCACTGTGAAGCTCACGCTCTGGAACGGTCAGATAGGCTCGATCTCAGAGGGAGATGTTGTGGAAGTCGAGAACGCTCGGGTCGCTGTCTACAACGGTGAGATCCAGCTGAGTGTTGGTAAGCGGGGAAGGCTGAGCCTCGTCGAGGACCCAAACCTCCTATAGAGACTCTCGAAGAGATTTGAATTACTATCCAACCTTTGGCAAAGACGGCTGTTCGACCAGGATAGAAAGGTCTTAAGCCGAGCGCATCGAACCAATACTGCGGGATCTGTTTATGTCCGCACCTAAGATTCTGAGCTTGAAGGACGCCGAGGTCAGGCAAGCCCTGGGGGGAACACTCAAAGTCATGTTTACCCCCGACAGCGCTGGGACCAAGAACTTCCGGTTCGTTGTAGGGTACTTCGCTCCGGGTGAGGGATTGAGGGCGCACATCCACCCAGAGTCAGAGGAGGTCTACTACGTGACCGGTGGAAGAGGCACCGTCTACCTTGGGAAGGAGCAGAAAGCCATACCGGTTGAGCCGGAGATGGGCCTCTACATACCCGCCGGGACCATTCACAAGGTCGTCAATACCGGGAAGGAGAGGCTGGTCATAGCGTTCTTCGTCGCCCCTGGAAAGGAGCCTACAAAAGAGGCAACCGTCTAGCCGGACGGCACACCGTCTTCCTATCCTTTCTAGAACTCGACCGGTATTGATCGCCAAATCTGCATGAGCCTAGTGAACGCCCTCTGAAACCTCATCAGGGCTCCGATATTTCCCCCAAACTTTATTCTGCCTGTCATGACGGCGGACTGGAGAGTCAACTCCCCCTTGTAGATTCTGACCCACGTCTCGTAGTTCGTGTCCATCGAGGCGTCGACCCTCTCTTCTAAGCTGCTCGGTCTTGGCTCGCTCATCCTCCCATCCATGATCTCAACCATCGAGTACCTGCCGTCAACACCGAATTTCGCGGTGAGTTTCATGCCTTTAGTCGCTGTTAGCCACTCTTGATCAGCATTAACGACCTTCTGCAACTCTCTCGTGAATTCAGAGCTCATGTACTTCACCGCCAAACCCAAAGCCCCTCATTTTTTCCGAGAAGGGCTTAGCTTAAAAGTCTGGGGGCTAATACTAGGAGACACCATTTGATAGCCTCGGTTGTGAGAGCTGATGTGGGACGAGATATTGAAGCTGGTGACCGCGGGATCCCTATTCGGATTGCCGACGATCGCGTTCATGAGCGTGCCTTTCGTCGCTGGCCTGGTTGTCGGCTTTCTCCTGAAGAAGGCGCTCCGGATCGCCCTGATACTACTCATAATTGCGGGGGCTGGCACATACTTCGGTGTCTTCAGCATAAGCTTCGACCAGCTCAAGAATGCAATCAGCGTGGCTGGGCCGGTGGCGCAACACGGAGCGGCTATCGTGATTGGGATGCTTCCGCTCGGTGTGGGTCTGATCGTCGGGCTGATCCTCGGCTTCAAGTACGGATGATGGGACGGCGCCGATCACGCGCCAGTCTGCTCAGGTTTTTTGCCTTTTCAGCCTAGGTTCACCTATCTTGAGGTGGAGCCCTTGGCTTTGAGAGCTCGGCCCAGCAGTCCTAGGAAAGTAACGGGAAGACTTCGTCCCTGACGTAGTCGAGGTAGGTCTCACGGTCCACCTTGTTGAAAACAGTGACACATGCGTTCCGGGTGATGCCCACGATGTGGCCGTGCTTCCTCGAGGTCACGATCGCATACCAGAGGTCGCCGTGCTTCAGGTAGTCGGTGAACAGGCTGGTGCTGGTCAGGTCGGAGCCGTAGAGGGAGAGCTTCGTAACGGAGGGGATGTCCACGTTGTCGAAGAACGTGATCTTCGTGCTCTCCGGATTCTGCCCTTGGTAGTTTCGCAGGGTCTCCGGCGGGATCCTAGCCTCGACCACCCTTCCGATCGATCCGTAGAGGATCTGGCTGATCTGATTCGCGATCTGATTAGCTAGGCGCTTCTTCTCGAGTATGGCTAGGAGCACCCTATCCCGATCTCTGATGAATGAGAACAGGGAACGCACGGTCCTCGGCACCAGTGTCGTGGTCCCCCGATGAACAGCGTAGGAGATGTAATCCTTGGAGAAGAATCCGGTGAAAGAGTTCTCGGATGACTGGAGGTCGGAGACCTCCGTGATGAGGGAGATGCTGCGGTCTTTCTCCTTGAACTCCTCGACCTTTCTGTATCCCTTGAGCTTGGAGACTATCTCCGAGAGTCTGACCTCGTCCGAGAGGCGAAAAACCTTTCCAGCCGTCACCATTCCAGGTCCCCTATGACAAATGCTGTCGAGCTGATAAATAGGATTTTGCGGAGCCTTGCAAGGATGCGTGTCTATTGGCATGTGTTCCTCTTCAGGGTGCACATCCCTTTCGTGCCTCGTTCCAGAAGTATGGTTGCAGTCGCCTACAATCTTTAAGTATGACGAAGATGAAGAGGTGGGTTCAACTCGGAGTGCTCGAACTCGTTGAGCTGAGCGAGGAACGGATGGGTAGGGCAGAGCAACTTGCCATCGAACTCTCTCTGAAAGGGATGGATGCGATCGTCATCCAAGTCGGAGAGGAGAGAGGGCTTCCGCTTCTGACCTCCGACGAGGAACTCGCCGTGAAGGCGTCAAGACGATAACGCACCGAGACCCTCTCTGAATAGAGTTGGGGGACCTCTTCAACTTCCTAGAAACTTGCTTGAGCGGGCATCAGTCCGTCAGCTCGTCCTAGGCGCGTGCAGGAGAAGCGGCTCGTCTGTCCAGAATCGATTTCGCTATCGACCGGTTCATCAGGCGGGATAGTGAGGTCTCTCCCACAACTATTAAACGGAACCCCTCGGCTATGGTTGGTGAAGCTAGGCTTGCTGATACGAGAGATAATACTTGAGAACTTCATGTCATACGAGTACGCCCGGATACCGTTCAGGGACGGCGTGAACATAGTTTGCGGACCGAACGGGGCTGGCAAGTCCTCGGTTCTGCTGGCCATATCCCTCGCCCTTGGGCAGTCGTACACGGAGCGGTCTCGGAAGCTGTCCGACCTGATCCGGTGGGGGAAGAGCTCGGGAAGGGTCTCCTTGATTCTGGACAACTCGCCGAGGAAGAGCCCAACTCGTCCGCTGCAGAGGTACAAGGGCGACTCTGTGATGTTGTCGAGGATCCTAAGGAAGGATGGGAAGTACTGGTTCGAGCTTGAGCAGAGGGTCGTCGAGAAGAGCGATGTGGCTAGGCTCCTCTCCGAGCTTGGTGTTAACCCTGACAACATGCTCATAATCATGCATCAGAACATGGTTGAGGAGTTCACGGTCCTTCCTCCCCAGGAGAAGCTGAGGATCGTAGAAGCGGCGGTGGGGTTCGAGCCCTACCGCAGGAACGTGCTTGAGGCTCGGCAGAAGCTGAGCCGGATCCTGAGCGAGGCGGACTCGGTGAACAAGCTGCTCAAGTCCGCCGAGCAGACACTCGCCTACTGGAAGGAGCTGAACGATCGCCTCCAGACTAGGAGGCAGATGGAGATAAAGCGAAAGTTTCTGGAGAGGGAGTTAGCTTGGGCGGAGGCGATTCGCCAGGAGCGCTTGGTCTCGAACCTTAGCAATTCCCTTGAGAGCAAGCAGGCCGAGATCTCACGGGTTGATAGGGAACTCCATGAGACGGTTGAGCGGGTTGAGAAGCGGAGGCGCGGGCTTGACGAAGTGCGGCTGGACTTTCGCAAGCTCCTTGAGACCCGGCTGGAGCTTGAGTACAAGAAGGGCTGGGAGGAGGGAAGGGCAGCGTCCGGTCGTGAGCACGATGTCAACCGGCTAGTCACTCTAGCTGGGGAGTGCCAGGCTCGGATGGATGCTGCCCAGAGGAAGATGGATGAGCTCTCCGAGGAGATTGTGGGGGAGATGGTCAACCAGGCTATCCTCCGGTACAGGAGGGAGACCCTTCAGGACAGCGTGCGGGCTGTTGAGAAGGAGCTGCGGGCGGCTTCGGCGGAGCTTGAGGAGCTGACAGTGAGAGCTGAGACCGCTGGAACCAGGGTGATGACCGAGCGGAGCATCGGAGAGATCGTTGCCGAAGCCAGAGTCACTGACGGCCACATAGCCGCCCTCTCGGACGCCTCCGAGGAGGCGGAAAGGATGTTCGAATCGTACTCGAAGCTCTACGCGGAGCTGGAGGAGAGGGCGAGGGAGGTCGCTGAGAGCAGGGAGAAGGTCTTGGAGGAGATCAAAGTGCGGATGGAGACTTGGAGGAAGTTCGTCGGAAACCTGCTGGACAGCGTCAACACCAGGTACGAGGAGATCCTCTCACACCTCCAGGCGAAGGGGTACGTGGAGCTGACCAACGGCAACGACATCGAGGCCGCGGGATTGGATCTGCACGTGGGGTTCAAGGGCGCGAAGCCCGTCATGCTTGACGCGTATACGCAGAGCGGAGGAGAGAGAAGCACCGCCGTGATGGCGTTCCTCCTCGCCCTCCAACACCACATAAGGTCTCCCTTCAGAGCCATCGACGAGTACGACGTGCACATGGACCCGAGAAACCGGGAGGCCATCTTCAGAGTCCTAGTCTCAACAATCGGTAGTTTGGGAGAGCAGTATGTTATGATCACTCCTGGGCAGCTGACCTTCATAGACGAGAGCGTGCACGTGATAACGGTCCAGAACGTTGAGGGCAGATCGACTGTCAGGGAGATGGACTAGCGCATGGCTCAGGATAGCATCAAGATCACGAAGAGGGAGCGACTACTCCGAATCATCGAGACATGCCGATCGGTCGAGGAGAGAGGTCTAGACCCCTTCGCCGTGAACGTGGAGGAGATACTGGAAGTTATCAGACTGTGCTTCCCAGAGTGGAAGTCCATAGACGACATAGTCCTGGACGCCGAGACGATAAATCGCATCTCTTCGGTCATCAAGCTCCAGAGCGACTGGGTGAAGTACCGCTCCACCTCCCTCTATAGGGACCCGTTCTTCATCGAGGACAGGATTAGAAGACTGAAGGCTGAGGACCTAGCCGGCATCTTCCTCAAGTCGTGGCACCCCGTGATTGAGCTGGAGCAGCTCTCCCTCCGAAGCCTGGCCGCCGCACTGAAGTACTGGCAGGATCTCGTTCCCCTAGACGAGCGATGGATGGAGGCGAGGGTAGCTGAGGCCGAGGCAAGATACGTCAGCAGGGATGGGCTGATCCAGGAGAGAGTCCTCTCGGAGGAAACCTTTGAGGTTGAGCTACAGGGCTTCTGGAAGGAGCTCAAAGTCCGCACACCGCCCGGAGGTAAGATCAGGTACTGGGACTTCATCGGCGCGGAGACTTATCAGGAGACGGTGAGGAGGGCGTACATGACTAGCTTCCTTGTCACCTACGGGTACGCCGCGCTTGAGGAGGATAGGCTCGAGGGGGAAGTCTACGTCAAGCCCTTCGAGACTCAGCACTCGATAATCGGTGCAAGGCAGGCTGTCTCCATACCTATCTCACTCAGCGCCGATGAGTGGAGGAAGGAGAGGGAGGCGAAGAGGGCTTGAGCGAGGCGTACAGCAGAAAGGTCCGAAAGGCGGTTCACCTCCTCTTCTACAAGCGGCACCTTCAGCCCGGTGTTAGAGGCTGGGAGCTGGAGAGGGAGCTGGGAGAGGACTATGCGAAGGTTCTGGAGGTCCTGGACGACTTCCTCAAGAAGCTCGATCTTCAAGTGACAACCGTGTTCGAGGGCGGGGAGAAGCCTAAGAAGGCAGCACCCGACCAGCTCCACGCCGCTAGGTACTACATAACCCTCAGGGGGGACATGGACCCGGGAGAGCTTAAGCTGGTAGGCTGGAGGATCGACGACCTATCGGGTCTGGCTGCGACTATTCCGTACATAATCTCGAAGGGCGGCAAGGCTCCAAGGGACGATGTCGAGGCTTTCCTCCGGGTGAAGATCCCGGGGTGGAGGGTAGACCTGAACATCGACCGGTTCATCAGGTACGGCTACCTGGGTGAGGACGAGAACGGTCAGTTGTACCTAGACTGGAGAACGAGGGCTGAGGTCGACCAGAAAGCCCTGATGGAACTGCTGATGTCTGTGCAGCCGACGACCTAGTTAGCATCGACACCTAGGACCTGCCTTGGGGCGGGTTGACCACTCCTTTGCGGGTCATCTCTTGCCTTTTCGAGAAACGAAAATATAAGTTCAGAATGTCCAATGTGCCTGAGAGTCGTGGGTGAGATTCCGGCTTGAACGAGGTGATAGTGCGTTCCTCTGCTCGGTATGTTGAAAAGCTGTTGAGACTAGCCTTTCCAAGGGGGCGGGATCTCAGTGGGTGAAGTCTTGGCTCTAAGCCCTTGGAACACTGTCCGAAGCTCACGATCAAGGGGACAGGGCAGGCGTCGCCGTCTATCCATGCGCCCTGATGCAGTTATCGGAAAAGACCGTGTCGTACCAATAGAGTTTCTCTTGTACTGTCCGGGGCTTATTCGTCGAGGCAGAGACTTGACCAGAGCCTAGTATCCACAAATTGACGAAAACGATGGAATGGGTATCCACATCGGCTTGCGAATACGGCGGCGAGTTCTGTGGCTGCTCCAATCCTTCGGTTCCTCAGCGTGGTTCGTGATTAGGATAGGCACTCTCTTATCTCGGCTATCTTCTTGAGAATCTCCGAGGCAATGTCGGGAGCCATTTCTCGGTAGGGTTCTACCTGCTGTTCGAAGTATCTCAGGTTATCCACGACCTTGTTTACCCTGTCCTCTGTGGTTTCTTTGAGAAGCTCCTTCATCGCCTCCAACCCTCGAATAGCTGCCATCACTTCGGGGGCATACGACTTGAACGGCTCAAGGAAGCTCTGCAACGAGACGATCCTCGCCAATGCCAAATCAACGTTCACCAAATACCTTCCTCCAAACCTCTGCCCACCGCATTTCTTACACGCATTCTCGCCGTTTCGGAGAACATTGTTTGACTGAAATCTTAAGTCTACCCACTTCAGGTACTCACCATGCCAAGGATGGTTTAGAAGACAGAATTGATATCCAAATTTCTCAGAAGGTGAACTGATTGCCACTCACTCCCCTGCACCTCATACCCGGGCTAGTCATCTATCTTCTTCTGTTCTCCTATGTCGATCTTCTCGCCCTAGCGCTTGCCGTCGTTTTCATCGACATCGAACCCATCGCGAACCTGCTCATGTTCAAAAGTTCTCCGCTGCACGGTCCATTCCATTCCCTAGTCGGTGCTCTGCTCATAGCCACCCCAGCCCTGATCTTAGCCTGTCGCCTTCTTGAAAGAAGAACAAACGCCATCGTGAGGGCCTTCAGAATCATCGGCTGGAACCCTAAAGCGCGCCGAGTCTCGTTAATAACAACCGCGTTCAGTGCCTACTTGGGTGTAGGTACTCACCTGATTCTTGACTACCAGATGCACCCCGATGTCTCCGTGTTCTATCCATTTAGCTCCGGAAACCCCTTTTTGTCCGAAACCCTCACGATTTGGTCACACACCGCACTCTTTCTAGGGCTCATCGCGTCACCTCTCTTGTGGTATATCGGAAAAAGAGTGCACAAGGAAAGGCCCTTCCGGTTCTTCCCCTGAAGAGGGCTTTCTCTCCAAAGGCTTTTGAGCGTTCAACACCAGATGGCTACGGAAAGCCTTGAGTTGTCTTTGAGGATCGAGAGGTGGTTGAAGATGGAGTTCATGGACGTCATCCGGAAGAGACGAAGCATCAGAAAGTACAGATCCGAGAGAGTTCCTAATGAAAAGCTGGCAAACATGTTGGAGGCTGCGCGCTTGGCCCCCTCGGGGTCGAATCGTCAGTCGTGGAAGTTCGTCGTTGTCAGGGACAAGGAAGCCAAGGCGAAATTAGCCGAGGCGTGCAATAATCAGCTTTGGATAAGGGACGCGGATGTCATCGTTGTTGGGTGCTGGCTCCCAATGGCGGGGATAGACGAGATGCGTCTCAGGAGAGACGTCACTATCGCCATAGAGCATCTCGTACTCGCGGTTGTGAATGAAGGATTGGGTACCTGCTGGGTTGGCGCCTTCAGCGATGAGTCTGTAAGATCCATTCTTGGTATCCCTAAGGAAGTTGGTATAAACGCCCTGGTGCCCATCGGTTACTCGGCGGATCAACCTCGTCCGAGGATGGTTAAGAAACTCGAAGAAATCGTCTGCTACGAGTCCTTCAAATAGCCTTGGTGCGGGAGCCGCCCTTGCAGGTAGCTCCCCCAGGCACGTGTAGAAGCCGCAAGCACCCTCAAAGAGAAGCCGTGACCCCCGCTCGATATAGTCTTCGCAGAAGTGGGCTCTGAACATCATGTCCCTAGTCTCAACCAAACGAGGCAGGATCTTCCAGTGCAGCAGCAATTAATACGTAGGCTACAGAACTCTTCCTCAGCGATGTCACAGGCGTTGAGCAGGGTCCGTCTGATTCGGCCTGCTAACTGTTTGATGATGGGCTTCGCCGTGCTGGTGGGAGCCTACCTCGCCCGCCCGGGGCTGTCTCTCGCCGCCTCTTCCCTGAACCTCCTACTGGGCTTCGTAGCGGGCTTCTGTCTTACAGGGGCTTCTATGGCCGTCAACGACTACTTCGACCGTTTCATCGACACCATCAACGAGCCCAGCAGACCGATCCCAAGCGGGGCTGTGAAACCCCGGGAGGCTCTTGCCTACGCCACTCTCCTGACAATCGTTGGCTTCGTCGCGGCGTACATGACCAACCTTCTGAGCCTGTTGGCGGCTGTGGCGGCCTGGGCTCTCTTCACAGCCTACACGGCCAGGGGCAAGCGGATGGGATTTGTGGGAAACCTCATGGTGAGCGGCTGCGTAGCCACCCCCTTCGTCTACGGAAGCCTGGTGATCGACGGATTCAACCTCTATAACCTACTGTTCGCCTCGATGGCGTTTCTGTCCAACACGGGCAGGGAGGTCACGAAGGGCATCGTGGACGTTTCTGGAGACAGCGCTCATGGAATAAGAACCGTCGCCGTCCTTAGTGGAGAAAAAGCGGCGGCGTACGTCGGTTGCGTGTTTTACCTTTCGGCGGTTGCCATCAGCCCCCTACCTCTAATCTGGGAACTTGCGTCCATACGATACTTGGCTCTCGTCGTTCTGACAGACATAGGTTTCGTTGCATCCTCCGCATCGCTTGTCAGAAGACCGACTAGGGAGAACGCCAGAAAGGTGAAGCAGATAGTACTAGTCTGGATGCTTCTCGGTTTGGCCTCCTTTGTGGCGGGGTAGTCTTCTTGGCCGGAGGAGACGGCTTGCACGACGCAGTGCTGGTGGTTCTGGGCTACGCGTACGTTTTGGCGGCCATCGTCTTCTCTCGGGAGGCTTGGAGACGGTTCAAATGCTCCAAGGAAAACAGCCGCAAACTCCTCCACATCCTTGTTGGGAACCTCGTGTTCTTGATTCCTCTCTTTGAGAACTGGCTTTCGCCCCTCTTGATCGCCGCTCCCTTCATACCCGCCACCCTTCTAGCCTCCCCACACTCGCCTCTCAAACTCGAGATCTTCGATAGGATTGGGTTGAGGGAGGTGTCCTCGAGGGGGCACGGGTTAGGTCTCGTCTACTACTCTCTGGCCTACACGCTCCTAGCTGGTCTCTTCTTCAATATCCCTCAGGCGGCAGCCTCTGGAATCATCCCCATGACCTACGGTGACGGCTTTGCCGCCCTGATCGGAGCCCGACCAGGACTCAAGAGGCACAAGCTTCCGACAGGGAGAAGTCTTGAGGGTTCCCTAGCCTTCTTCACTTTCAGCCTCTTGGGCTTGACCCTCTACACGAGCTTCCTATCAACCCTCGGGATCTACCCTCTGAATCAAGGGTTCACCTTGGCTCTGCTAGCCGCTTCAATAGGGACAGTGACTGAGGCATTCACGCCGAGAGGTTATGACAATCTCACCGTCCCGTTTCTATGCGTTCTGGCTGCTAAGGCTTTGGGAGGGTGGTGAAGCGTTCATAGTCATAGATGGGATCGACGCCTCAGGCAAGACCACCCAGACAAGAGTTCTGGAGGAGAGCTTGGAGAGGAGAGGGTTCAAGGTTCTGTACAGAATCCACCCCTCGGACGATAACTTCTTCGGACTAAAAACCAGGTATTACCTCGAAAAAAGAGGGCGCGCAGCTCATCTGGGAGCCGCATTCTACTACATGCTCGATGTCTTGAGATCCACCCTACTGTACGGCTGGAGAAAGGGGATTGTCAAGATCTTCACTAGGTACCTCATGGGAGCCGCTTACCTGCCCAAATTTCTCTATGAACCAGCCTACCTGTTCTTCGCGACCGCTCTCCCCACCTCAAACCTCATGTTTATTCTTGATGTGACCCCTGCGGAAGCCATCAGGAGGCTGAAGGACCGCGGCAAGAAGCCGGAGATGTTTGAGAGATTTGAAGATCTAGAAGAGATGAGGGCTAGAATCGTTGGGTTGGCTAGAAAATACAGTTGGAAAATAATAGATGCTGAGAAGCCAATCCTCGAAATCCACGAAGAAATAATGAGCTTTCTTACAGACGAATAGCGCTTCTAGTCTTCCTAGGTCGCCCCGAAGAACGAGAACTATTATTAACCGAGCTTGGAAGAGCTAGGAATCATGAGGATTACTTCTGTCCAGGCCACAACGCACGACATGCCGGTGTACGTCCCCCTTCTAGAAAGGACCATACATCGCACCATCGTTTTCGTGCGTGTGGACACCGACGAAGGCGTGATCGGGTACGGTCTCACAGGTGGGATACAGCGATTCGGGGTGAGGGAGTTCATCAACCGTGAGCTGGCTCCATTCCTAAGGGACAAGAACCCATTGGAGACCGAGGCTCTGTGGCACCAGATGTACCTCACATACAACCCCCGCAGCCAGACGGGTGTCTGGAGCTCGGCGGTGAGCGCGGTGGACATTGCCCTGTGGGACATCAAGGGCAAGCACTACAAGGAGCCTGTGTGGCGGCTGCTGGGTGGAGCGAAGAGGAGGGTGCCTGCCTACATCACCTTCGGGCTCCTGGAGTTTGACCGCGAGCAGCTAGTGGAGATGGCTTGTCGCTTTGTGCGCGAGGGGCACGACAAGCTGAAGATGGTGGTGGCGGTGAACAACGCCGAGGATCCCGCCGAGGACGCCGCCCGGGTTAAGGCCGTGCGCGAGGCTGTCGGGGATGAGGTCCAGCTGATGATAGACGCCAACTACCTCTTCTCCTTCAGTCGCGCCCTGGAGCTGGCCAAAAGGGTGGAGCCTTACAACATCACCTGGTTTGAGGAGCCCGTCTACGGGAACGATGCCCGCCTGCTAGCTGACCTGCGCCGGAAAACAGTCATGCCCATCGCCGCGGGACAGAACGAGGGCTCCCGCTTCCGTCACCTAGAGCTTCTCCTACACGGAGCTGTGGACATCCTACAGCCCAACGTCTGCTACGTTGGCGGCTACACAGAGGCGGTCAAGGTCGCGGCTATGGCCCAAGCCTTCAATATCCCCGTAGCCAACGGTGGCGGGTGGCCCCACCACAACATGCACCTGCAAGCTGCCGTGGCGAACGGCTGGCGGGTGGAGTTCCATTACACAATGTGGAAGGCGGGAGAAACCATCTTTGAGAGCCCGCCTAGCCCGGAGAAGGGTTGGGTCACTCTCACCGAACAGCCTGGCCTGGGATTAGAGCCGAATGAAGACGCTCTCAAAGAGTATCGAGAGAGGTAGCCTTCGTATCGGCCTGAAAACAACGGAACCCCGACACTCTGGTACTCAGAACAAGGAAGGACTGGCACAGGCGCTCAAAACTTTTCAAGTTCTCCACATGAATCCTGATGGTGGCATTATCCATGTGTAGCACTTGCAGAGCACTACATACCCATCCCCTCCGCGTGACAAAAACGTCAGGGCATCGCTCAGTTTGCTTATCTGCCTCCCACAGGTCTGACATCTCACAGGCTTTAACGGTGGCATGTCTAGGAAGTCGCAATCCCTACAGATCGGTCCTCTCCTTCTAACGACCCACATAGTGAGGTTAGTCAAGGGCTTCCCACACTTGATGCATGGTCGTACGTTTTCCAAGACCTATCAACGCTCGCTGTAGCAAATTGTGATTTAAGCGCCAACGCGGAAAGAGAAAGGAGAGCCATACTGCAAATCCTGAACAAGCAGATCCTCAAACCGTGGGAGGGCTCAGTTGGGGCGGCAAAATGATCTGGGCTTGACCATCTCACGCTTAAAGGCTCCGCGCTCAATACAGTTGACCCATGGAATCCGAAAGATATGAGAGGGTTATGGCGGCTGTCCACCGCAAAGTACCTGACAGGGTTCCTTGGGCGTTGTGGGGGCACTTCCCAGCCGTGCCTTTTCTGAGATACTACAGCTGGGAGAAGGCGAACAGGGACGGCGCGGAGTCGGCTAAGGCTCACGTCGCGCTGCTGAACGAGCTAGACTACAAGATGGACCTGCTTAAGGTGACTCCCTTCTACAAGTTCATGGCCTGCCACTGGGGGTCAAGATTCCGATTCGTAAATAACGACGAGTCAGTTGAGACCGTGGAAGTTGTAGTGAAGAAAACAGATGACTGGGGAAAGCTTTGGGTGCTCGATCCTAAAAAGGAGCTGAGGGAGAACCTCAGAGCGGTCGTAATCCTCTCGCGGGAGGTCGGAAGAAGGATGCCGTTTATCTACACCATCCCAAGCCCCATCGTCCAAGCACTACACCACGTCTCGACGCCGGAGAAGGTCTACGCCGACATGAGATCACAGCCTGAAGCTCTAAGGCAGGGGTTGGAGACCATCGCTCAGACCTGCGTAGACTTTGGTAGGGCTTGCATCAACGAGGGCGCCACAGGAATCTTCTTTGGCATAGGAGGCGGCGGAGAGATATGGTCCAGGATGACTCGAAGAGAGCTTGAGGAGTACGCCCTACGATATGACAAGAAGGTCTTGGATGCGCTCAAAGACGCTCCGATCAGGCTGCTCCACGTCTGCAGCAACGAGCAGGAGAACCCACAGCGGAACGGCGGGCTGATGGAGGAGGGCTGGTTCAAGCGGTACCCGGTGAACGCGATCAACTGGTGGGACCACTCATTTACACCGTGCTCGGTTGCCAAGAAGACATACGGAGACAGGTTCTGCCTCGTCTGTGGCGTCGACCAGAGTCGCACGATGAGATCCGGCACTCCAGAGCAGGTCGAGAGCGAGGTGAAGGCATCGATTGAGGACGCTTCGGAGGGCGGTGGCTTCATCATCGGGGCAGGATGCACGCTGTTCCAGGACACGCCTCTGTCAAACTACAACGCCCTAGCGAGGGCTGTTGAGAAATACGGGAGATACAAGCGCTAGCTCGTTTCACGCAGTTTTTTCTGATCCTTCGTTCTTTCAAACACTACCGTACCGCATTCTACTACTAACCCAAGAGGTTTGAGTCAAGTGTAGAATGGCTCAGACGGTCGATCGGCTCTCAGCGTTCAGTGTAAGAGCTCTTATTACCGTGATTAAGTTCAAGCTCTGAATCGGTAGGAGCGGACGCTCTTGAAGATCACCGAAATCAAGACCTTTATCATCCACCCCGGGGTGGGAAAGAACCTGCTCTTCGTCAAGGTTGAAACGGACGAAGGCATCCACGGCTGGGGAGAGTGCTACACCCAATCAGACCGGGACACAGCTGTTGAGGTACATGTCAGGAAGTTGACCCGCTACCTGAAGGAATGGGACCCTTTCGAGATCAAGCGGTTCACCCACATGGCCTACGAGGACTGGGCTACCAAACGCGGCAGTATGGAATTATATGCTGCTGTGAGTGGTGTTGAACAGGCCCTCTGGGACATTGTCGCTAAGAAGCTGTGTCAGCCTGTCTATGATCTGCTGGGTGGTCCCTGTCGGGACCGGGTGAGAGTTTATGCCAACGGCTGGTCTGGCGGCGCCAAGACTCCTGATGAGCTGAGTGAGAAAGCCAGGGAAGTGGTGAAAAGGGGCTTCACCGCCCTCAAGTTCGACCCGTTTTCAGGTCCCTGGAGGCTTCACATCAATCGGAAGGATGAGCTTCTAGCCGTGGAAAATGTGAGGGCTGTGCGTGACGCGGTGGGACCGGACGTGGACATTCTGGTGGAGGTGCACCGTCGTCTGGCGCCTATGCACGCCATCAGGGTCGCTCGTGTGCTGGAGGAGTACAGCCCCTTCTGGTACGAGGAGCCTGTTCCCGCGGAGAACCTAGATGCTCTCGCCGAGGTGAGGAGAAGCATACGCATTCCTGTGGTGACTGGAGAGTGCTTGTACACCAAGGCCGCTTTCCGGGAGGTGTTTGAGAAGAGGGCGGCGGACATCGTCAACCCGGACGTTTGCAACACGGGCGGCATCCTGGAGCTGAAGGAGATCGCCGCCATGGCTGAGCCCTACTACGTGGCGGTTTCGCCTCACAACTACAACAGCACCACTGTGGGATTGGCAGCTAGCCTGCAGGCGTCAGCGGTGATGACTAACTTCCTCATCCTAGAGTACTTCCTCTTCTTCGAGCCTATAGCCCGAGAAATAGCGTTTAACCCTCCAAGGGTCGAGGACGGTTATATTCGGCTTCCAAGGGAAGCGGGGCTAGGTATTGAGCTGAACGAGGCGGCGTTGAGTCGTTACGAGTACAAGGAGTTTCCCAAGAGGGAGATTGCACGGTACTTGGTGTAGAAGCCACTTCATCGCTATCTTTGAGGCGAGCGTGGACTTTTTAAGAATGCGTGCAGCTATGTAGATGTGATGTTGTGACAAAAATGGCGAGACAGACTGTTGAAATAGACAACGACCTCTGGCAAAAATTCCTGAAGAAGATGGTCGATGTTTACGGCTCAGCATATGGCTCAAAAAAGAAGGACGCTCTCAATGAAGCTATACAGCTATGGCTGGAGGCAAAGCAAGCGGAATCACGAACGCTAACCGAGTCGATGAAAGCAGAGAAGCTGATCGAAAAGGGAAGAATAAGCTCCGTAATCCTCAGCATCTTGGCCGAGGAGGAGACAATGATTCCTGTCGGGCGAGAACGTAAAATCATAAGCGAAGCTCTAAGAACGAGGCCAAGCTAGTTGCACCTATACCTCGACGCCAACATCCTCGTAGATGTAGCCCTAAAGAGAGTCGATGAAAGAGGAACACCCCTGTGGCTAGCCTCAACTCTACTGGTTGATGGGATCTACAAGGGGAAGAACCGAGGATCAACGAGCGCGCTGTCACTGTATGTGGTGGACGTCTTGGTCAATCCAAAAGACACGAAGAGCGGTGGCATCATTGCAAGAGAGAAACTCCGAAGCCTTAGAAGCTTCCTCACGGTGGTGGATTTCACAGACAGTATCCTAGAGGAATCCTTGAGGGAAAGTAGACTAGCAGTCGAGGATGCCATTCAGTTTGTTACGGCTAGGAAGATCGGCGCAGAAGCGATTGTAACTAGGAACATACGCCATTTCTCAAACGTAAAAGACGACATCAAGATCGTGACCCCGGAAGCCTTGGCGGCCCAATGAAATTGTGGAGAGGAACACTTCCAAAGCTGAGGCGATTCGATGGGGGAAAATGAAAGGCTTTTATGTATAGGTCTATAATGTATAGACCTATGAGCAACCGAACAACCATACAGGTCGATCGAGAAACGGTAGCGCTCCTCGAACAGATGAAGCAGGAAAGACGGGCGGGGAGCTACGGGGAGGTCGTCAAGCAGCTGGTTAAGGAAGCAAAGGTTCTGGAGAAATCGGAGAAGGGAACTCTCCCAAAGCTGAGGCGATTCGAGAGGGAAAAGCTTGACCGTCTTGCTTGACTCTTGGGCATGGGTGGAATACTGGAAAGGCGGCCCCAAAGCAGATGCAGCAGCGACCTACATTGACGGTGCTGAGGCTGCAATCGTCTCCACCGTAAACATCGCCGAGGTCTACCACTGGATCCTCGCCCACTACGACGCTAAGACCGCCGAGGAGAAGAAGGCGACAATCAAGAGGAGGTGCTTTGTGGTTCCTGTTAGCGAGGATATTGCCGTGGAGGCGGCTAGGACGAAGTACGCGAGGAAGATCGCTCTTGCAGACAGCCTCATCTTGGCAACTGCGAAGAGCGCCGGGGCCGAGGTTGTGACAGGCGACGCTAACTTCAAAGGGTTGGACGGACTGATCTATATAGGCCAGTAGTTTGGCTTCCTGCCAGAGGGATGAGAGCGTGAGAGCTCACATTTAGTCAACCCGGGCAATGCATGTCTTGTTCCAGTTTTCGCGTTGCGACCGCTTTTTGGGCGCAGCCTAGATGTTTCACTGCAGGCGTCCAAAGAGAATGCGAGCGCTACTGAGTTCTTGTTTGGTCTCTTGATTCCTGATGAGCCCGCAGTAGGGCGGCTATCGCCATGGCTTGCGTCAGAGTCACGAACAACAGTGTTGTGATGAAGAAGACCCTGGAATCGAGTAGAAAGCCATAGATTCCACCGCTTATCAGGAAGCTGAAGCCGTTGTGCCTGAGACCGCCCAGACGACAGGGAGGTAGTCTGGCAAAGCCTATATCAACCAGACTAAGTCTTTTGCTCCAAGTGATCTATGCCAAGAATTGTGATTCTGTAGATCCCGTATGCTCAAGGTGATCGCATGGAACCTCTGAAGAAATCGATCCTGATAATGCTCGTTCTAATTCTTGTTTCGGCCTATCTCACACTGTACACGGTGACTGTTCATTCACTAGCTGCAAGTCACATCGTCGAAGACTCGGATGGGGGGGTCTGGTGGCGAACGACACCCAGCGGCTCTCTGTTCCTCTGGCCAAGAGAGCCCGGAATGCTCCAAGCCCTCTCAAAGATGAATGAAGCTGACTTGTTCATCTATCAGTACCTAATCAAACCATGGGTGCTGGTCGGGGTATTGATTCTGATGTGGGGCGTTTCGGTTCTGTGCCTTCTTATACGTCCACGCGGTCGTTACACGTGACTGACTGAACGCGCTAATCCACAAAGTCTTTTAGGCTTTCGTGCGATGCTTGTAGATGCCAGTTGGGAGAATGCGAAGATGAAGCTCACTTTTGGATCAAAGTCTAGACTGAACAACGGTGTTGAAATCCCGATTCTGGGCTTTGGAACTCTTCGCATCAGGGGTGAAGACGTCCAGAACGCGGTGTTGTGGGCTCTAGAAGCGGGTTATAGGCACGTTGACACCGCCAAGGCGTACGAAAACGAGAGCGACGTGGGAAAGGGGTTTAAGAGAAGTGGCTTGCCCCGAGACGAGGTCTTCATAACCACAAAACTCTGGAACGATGACCACGGCTACAACAACGCGCTGAAGGCCATCGACAGGAGTCTAAAGAATCTCGAACTGGATTGGGTAGACCTCTATCTAGTTCATTGGCCGGTATCGGGACGCCGTGTTGAGACCTGGAAAGCTATGGAAAGGATCCTGAAAGACGGGAAGGCACGAGCGATCGGCGTGAGCAATTTCACGATCCGCCACTTGGAGGAACTTCTGGCAGAGGCTGACGTAGTTCCTACGGTGAACCAGATCGAGTTCACGCCCTACCTCTATCAGAAAGAGCTGCAGGACTACTGCGAAGGCAAGGATATTAAGATAGAGGCGTGGAGCCCTCTTACACGCGGCATAAAGCTGGGCGATCCCAAGCTTGTTGAGATCGCGAATCATTACGGTAAGACACCTGCTCAGATACTGATACGCTGGAACCTGCAGCACGGCACTATAGCGATTCCAAAGTCCGTGCGCAAGGAAAGGATCATCGAGAACTCCCGGGTGTTTGACTTCAGCATCTCCGACAAGGACATGAAGAGACTCGATGGCTTCAATGAGAATCTCAGGACCTCGGGCTGGGACCCATACTCCGACCTATTCAAATAGCAATCCGGTTTTTTGGTTCGGTTGAGCTTTTCACCATGTCCAAGCATCAGCCGACGACTTGAAAAGTGATGAGGAGACCCGAGACCCCCCTCTATCCGCTCTGTAGGCATCTGAGCAGCAAGGCGAAACTGTTGAGGGCCGAGTGAGAGACGATGCAGCCAAGAACATTTCTTTTTCTTAGAAACAGGAAGCCGTTCAGAAGCCCTAGCAGAAATACCCGAGCCAAGAGCAACGGTACGCTGAAATTCTGTTTATGTACAGATACGAAGAGAAGTGACTGGGAAAGATTCACCATGAGATTCCTAGTGGAAAGATTTGATTTGTTAGGTTCGGCGAAGTGCGAGAGGGCGGAGCTTCTGTAGACAATCTCTTCGTACACAGGATACCGGACAACATCCGTGAAGATGCTATAGAGGTCGACGGGTTCCCGTTTCAATACATATGGGAGGTAGTAATGGAAAATCGGATAGTACATCCCACTTAGAAACAAGGCTATCAATCCGGCGATGACTAGGGAGTATCCGAGTTCACGTCTTGAAAAGCCAAGCCATCCAAACTCTTCTTCTCAACGAGGAGAACATAGAATATGGGAAGCAGGATTAGGGGGTAGAACCAGCCATCCAGCCATAGTGAAAAGAGAATCAGCCCAGGAATGACCTTCGAGATCCAAAGTTCTCGCTTCAACGCGCCCAGTTCTCTTCATAATGTTCTGGAAGCTGCCTGAGGCTACGGAGGGAAACTAGCTCGATTGTTCAGCAGGGATAATCTTTATACAATTATCTTTGATAGCTATAAAAAAGGGATAGATGAGAAATGATCGTTTCTACTAGGAAAGAAGCGAAGAAGTTCTCCGTCGCCGCAGGGATCACAAACAGGATTCTGATAACCGGCGAGAGGATGATGTTCCTGCACATCGAGATGGAGCCGGGAAGCGTCGTCCCCTTGCACAGCCACCCCCACGAGCAGATGGGGATATGCCTGAAGGGGAGGGTTGAGTTCCAAACAGAGGACAAACCCGTGGTGGTTGAGCAGAACATGACCTACGTCTTCCGCGGAAACGAGAAACACGGGGCAAAACCGCTCGATAAGGAGGGAGCCACCCTCCTGGAAGCCTTCAGTCCGCCTAGGGAAGATTACTTAGCCAAGTTCAAATAGCCGTCTTCCTCAGGCAGCTGGCAGTGGCGACGGACTATGCTATTGCAAGCGTATCTCTAAAGAAATGGGGGAGATCCCCCTCAACCTCCGATTCCATTGATACGGCTAGAAGACAGGTTCCAGGGTGTAGAATTCGTTGGGATCTGTGTGGTTCATTGTCTCCGTTCTCGTCACGGTTCCCGAAGCCACGTCGAGGATCATAGAGTATAGTCGCTTTCCCGCCTCCTTGATCGTCTCCTTTCCCTCGATCACCGTTCCGGAGTAGAAGTCGAGATTCCACCCACTCATCGCCAGTGTCTTCGGGTTGGCGCTGCACCAGACCAGCGGCGCCACAGTGTTCCCGGTCTGGTAGAGGCACGAATCCCCGTCCAAACCACCGCCTCCGAGCTGGTATAGAACTATCTGGGCACCAGCCGCGGCGTAGCCCATGAAAATGGATAATGTCCAAGCCCAGTTGTCCACGAAGTACAAGCCCCTTCCCTTCGGACGCTCCCCATACTTCAGGACGCCCCGGATGGGCTTAGTGCCAGCCTTATGGATTGCACCCAGAGACTTCTCCTCCAGAGTTGTTATGCCAGCACGGATGTTGGCTGGCACAGGGTTGATGGTTCGAATGTCTTCGCCGGTAGACTTGGCCCTCTCCTCAGTCTCATGGGCGACCCTAAGAATACCCTCAGCCACCGCCTTGCTGACGGCTCTCCTCGCCAAGACCTGCTCCGCGCCAATTATCTCAGTGTTCTCCCCGAAGAGAGCCGCGCCGCCGGCTTCGACGAGTTTGTCGTACACGTAGCCCACCACCGGGTTGCCAACCATACCCGAGGTGGGGTCGGAATTGCCGCACTTGACTCCGATGCAGAGACAGCTGTCGGGGCAGGGTTTGCGGCGAAGTTTCGAGGCTTCGTACCTCAGCTCTCGGGCGAGTTTGATGCCTCTCATAATTATCTCCATCGTATCTCCCCCGTTCCCCCTCAACAGCTCCACCCTCTTTCCCGACCGCGCTATCTCCCTCGCCAGAGTCTCTGGCGCAGTCTCCGGGTATGGTGTCGCCCCTGCTCCGCCACCCGGAGTCACTAGGACCGAGGCCACGTTCGGGTTCATCCCTAGACCCACGTAAATCCGACCGATAGTCTCCCGATCCGTCTTCGTACGTCCGGTCGTAGCGTCCGTAGGTGTCACAATTGTCTTCGTCCCAGTCACGAAGTGGCATATCTCGTCCGCTATTATGCCGCTCGGTATGACCAGTACATAGTTGCGGACGCCAAACGAACCGTCCGGCCTCTCGTACCCGAGGAAGGTCATGGTTTCACCCCTCCATCGGCCGCGTTGTTGGCTATAGATGTGACTACCGCTTTCTTCACCTTCAATCCCCGTAAGCGGGTATCCTGGACGCGACGATATAAGCCGAGTGCAGCGGCGATAGTAACGATCCGGACAATCTCTACCGGATTCTGCCCGTCAAACCGTGAAGCTCTGCGCGCGCTGGCATCTTCGCCTCGTCGCCTATAAATGCATGGTGCCACTTCCTCTAGATTGAAGTAGTCTTGAGTGAGCATGGCAAAAGTTTGGAGTGAAAAAGAAAAGTGCCCCTTGACTAGGCGCCCATTCTATTTATTTCAGTGAGCGCTCGATCCGGTCTATTCTCTCATTCTGCAGGGGCAGCTCAGCCTTCTCTAGGATGCTGCTGAGGAGTAGAAGATGTTCGTCGGAGACGAGGTTCTCAGTAGAGGCTTCGATCCCAACCCGTTCACCCGGGACCATGGACCTCAGGAGTTCGAGCAGATATCTCTTCACGGCGTCTGTTCCGAGAGAGTACACCGAGCCTGGAAAACCGATTAGGATGACTTTGCTCTTCCAGAGGTCTAAGGCCTCGCGAACGGGCAGGTCGCCCATCGGCGGGGGATGGAACGCCTCGATGATGTCCTGCGGACACCTAGAAATGAGGTCTTTGAGATCGGCGAGCCTCCCGTCGAAGTGAGATGCCAAGAACTTCCTCTTGGCGTGCGCGATCCGAGCGCACTTCTCGTAGCTCGGCATGAAGTATCGCCGGAAGAGGCTTGGGTTGACGAGAACTCCGTCCAGGTTGTCGCCGAACATGATTGCATCCGCTGGAGACCCAGCTGCGATAGCATAGATCTCCTCGTACCTCCTGTCAATTGCGCGATACAACTCCTCAACCTTGTCCCGATACTTGGCGTAGTGAATGTAGAAGGTGGGGGCTCCGACCCAGTCGATCATCAGCATCTGCATGGGCGAATGGGGAAGGTTAGCAAAAACGACGCCGTCTTCCCCCAGCCACCCCTTGGCCTGTTTAATGGGGAAGTAATCAGCTTGGTAGACCGTGTCCTCCACCATGAACTTGACAACATCGTAGTCTTCAGGCTTCTTGATTCTGCGCTCGATGGTCCATGGTTGGACATCTCTCCAGCTCCGCTGCGCCTTCCACTGCCCGACACCCGGCTCCCTTTTCAGCCGCTCCGTCACGGTGCCAACTGGCGTGTGGTATTCTACGAGAGCCATCCCCAGGCCTGAGGACGGCCCCCTTCGCTCAACGATGTCGACATGGGGCATCGACTCCACATAGCACGGCCGCTGCCAACTCACGCCCATACACCTATTCCTCGCCTCCCTCTCTGCCTGACCGGTCTGAAGGCGCCTCCAAAGATGGTAGAAGGGTACCTTATCGGCACGCTTTCGGTGGAAGGTCGTCAGAATCCTTTCCCTATGGGTCATCTCAACCATATTCTATTCACATTCCCTTCGAGCCTGTCCATTCGATGCACTTGTTCACGCCATCGATAGCGTCTCTCGCCCTGTAGTCGGCGCCGATCTTCTCGGCAAAATCTTTTGTCACGGGGCTTCCTCCCACGATGACCTTGACATCATCTCGGAGCCCCGCGACCTTTAGCTCCTTGATAACCTCTCCTATCTCAGGCATGGTGACGGTGAGGAGGGCTGAGAGGCCGAGTATCTGTGGGCGACTCTCTCTCACCGCCTTTACTATCGTCTCCGAGGGCACGTCGACTCCCAGGTTGAGCACCTTGAAGCCGGAAACGCTCAGAAGCGTTGCGACCAAGCTCTTTCCGATGTCGTGGTAGTCGCCTTTCACCGTGGCGAGGAGGACCTTGCCCTTTGACTTTCCACTCTTCCCTTTGATGTGGGGCTGGATGAGGCTCATCCCGCTCTTCATCACCTCCGCCGCCACGACCAGCTCTGAGAGGAAATACTCCTTCTTTTCGAACTTCTCTCCCACAACCTTGAGACCAGCCGCCAAGCCCTCGGTTATTGCTTGGACAGGGGGCACACCATCCTTCATAGCCGTCTCGGCGGCTTTCTGAACTCCATCAAAGTCGAGGTTCACTATAGCAATCTTTAGAGCTTCAAGATCGTCCTTCTCAGGTCTAACCACGTCTGTTCCCCAGCATGCCTTTCTTGGCTTCACGCCTACGCTTCCCATCCTAAGGGCTTATAAGAATAGTTGGCGGGCATGCGCGTTCTTTTCCTCAATCCGCTCCACCCTGGAAGTCTGCCTACTATGCTTGTAGAAGAAGCAGCCTCTGCAAGGCATGGCCCAGGTGCCAGCCTTCGGTCAAGCCGTGACCTTCTCATGGGCGGCGAGGAGTGCGGGAGGAAGTTCGGGTAGTCTCTCCTTTATCCTCTCCTCCGCCAACTTGGACGCCTCTTCGAGTATTCTCTTAGCGTTCTCTGAGGCGGATCGAAAATCGAAGGCTTCGCCTTTCCTCAATCCAGCCTCGACAAGCATGCCGTCGAGCAGCTCGCTCACGTTCTCGAACTCCTTCTCAGCCTCAGGGATCACCCAACCCATGTCATCGGAGACGGTCTTCAGAACTGTTGTGGCGGGCGCGAGGGTGACCACCACATCTCCGAGGAGCTCCACAGTCTCAAGTCTGAGGACAATCTGCTCCAGTGCCAAGTGGCTCTGCATCACTATCCTGGTCAGCCCTCTTATCTCGCTCAGCTCGTTCGCGTACATCGTCGCGCGTGCTGTGTCGTGGTTTGTGTAGGCATGAGTTGCGGAGGTGAATAGCTCTTTGTCCCTTCTCAACAGCTGGTTCTCTATCTGCTCCAGTCTCTCCATCTGACCGCGCAGGCACTGAACAGCCCTAAGGATGCGTGACTTCAGCGCCTCAGGTGGAATCAGAATCCTCTTGAACCTGGAGTATAGCGACTCCTTTCGCGGTCCCTCCCAGGACCTAGTGAACCTCTTCGACAGTGCGGTCACCCATTCGCTTGCTCTTATTCTCGGCAGTCCTCACTTTGTTGAGAGCCATGACTCAAATGGATGTGTAATACGATCGTAACACCCGGGAGTATGGAGAGGTATCTCTACGACTGAGGATGTACAAGTTAAGGCATCGAAAAGTGCCAAAAACACCTTCGAAGCCTCCGCCTATTGCCACGATTCTGGGAAATCAGTTCGCTGAAGTTCGAGGATTCGGAGGTCTAGTTCAGTTAATCGACTTAAAAGGCCTCCAAACCACGAGTCAAAAGAATCTCGCACCTACGTCGAAAAAGTGATCAAGTCTCAACCAGCCTTTCGAATACCCAACAGGTGATTTCTATAGCTTTCGGATCCGAGGGGCAGTTTTTCAACCGTTTCAGCAAGAGATCCAGAGATCTTTGGAGGCGATGCTTCCCCAAAGCCTTATGAGATGTCCCACTCTCCTCTTAAGGAGAACTCGGAGGAGTTTGGGCGTGATCTACACGGTTAGGGCTCTCGAGGACAACGCCAAGGGAGTGAGCATACGCCTCAGGGTTCTAACCAAGGACGACCCTCGGAGCGTGAAAACACGAGACGGTCAGAGCCATCAAGTCGTGGACGCGCTCGTCGGAGACGGGACCGGACTGATAACTCTAACCCTCTGGGACGAGAAGGCAGACATGGTGATCGAGGGCGACGTCATCGACGTAGACGAGGGATACGTCAACAGGTTCAAAGGACGTTTCAGGCTGAACGTCGGAAAGTTCGGCAGGCTGAGCAAGGTCGAGTCCGAGGAGTTCCCAACAGCGGAGCAGATCATGAAGGCCGTCCGCCGGTACCACGCGAGGCGTCGCGCTCGCATCTAGGCGGAATCACCCAAATCACTTAAGTCGTTCTGGAAGGCAGAATGATCTGCCAACAGAGAGGGTCCCGGGAGTTGTCGGGGCTTCAGTCAGCTCGGGCTTTCGTCGGCAGACATCCAGGCATCATCTTTCTGCCCCTAGCCTCTCTCTTTGCCTTCCTCTCCGCGAGAACGGCTTTCGACCCTGGACCATTAATCTACTCAGATCACACATACCACCTAGCGAATTCCTGGTACACGATAACCTATCTAATCTCGAATGGAAAGATCCTGGGCTGGGACCCAACGAACTCACTGGGGTGGGTCTACAACCAGTACGGTCCGGGCTCGTACGCGATAGTCGCCCTCGTCTACTACCTGGGCGCCGGGCTGATCTCGATCACGGACGCCTACAAGCTCACAGTGATGCTGGTCTACGCCCTCTCACCATACCCGCTCTACCTCTTTCTGAGGACGTTTGGATTCCGCAAGATATCCGCGATCGCTGCGGGCTTCTTCTCCGTCGTGACGTTCCTCCGCGAGGGATACACTTCAGGAGGCTACTACCAGATCTGGTACTGGGGGATGTGGGCTCAGGTCCTAGCCACCTACTTCATGATCGGCGCGATCTGCCTCTACCATCGGGCTCACCCAGCGAGAACCCGCGAGGAGCGGTACCTCTTCATCGTGGGGTCCGCGGTACTATCTACTCTCAGCCTCCTGACACACCCGATGACCGCCGGTCTGCTCGCGGTCCTGATGGCGTGCTACTCGTTCATGTTCTTCCTGGGGTGCCTCAGGTTCAGGAGGTTTGACCTGAACGGGGTTCTTATCCCCCTACTCCTCTTCGCCCTCATTATCGATCTTTCAGCCTTCTGGGCGATCCCCCTGCTGTCCACGGGGGGATACTACGGTGTGACGGTCTTCCGCGATATCTGGCTTTGGAACCCGTTCACAGTCCTGTGGTGGATGAGCCGCTACATGGTGCATCCCCTCCTCATCGCTCTGGGAATCATAGGATACGCGGTTTGTGTTGGCAGGTGGCATTTCAAAGAGACGTTCGTGGTCGTCAGCCTCTTTGTATCCACTTACCTCGCCATGGGTCCGGAGGTTCATATCCTGCTTCCAACGATCATCCCGTTCTACGACAGGTTCATGTTCGCTCGGTTCCTGGGCTCCGTCCGCTTCTTCTGGATAGCTCTCTCTGGGGTCGGATTTGGCGCCCTCGTGGATCTGCTCTACAAAGGGACGAGACTTGCGGGCAGAGTCCCCCGGAGGCTTCGCCCTGTTGTCAGATGGTTGCCGGTCGTTTTCATAGTCGCCAACGTTCTTGTGCTAACCCTCTCCCAGCTGGAGACTACCGACCTAGCCTACGGCGTTCTGACGTCAGAGAAGAAGTACAGGGTCGCCGAGGATTTCCCGCTGTGGCCGCGACTCGTCAATCTGATGGACTGGACTGAGTCGAACGTCCAGAACGCCACACGGATTCTCTACCAGGATACCTGGGGAACCCTGAACTACTCGGCGGTCTACTTGCCGCGGCTGAGAGAGGAGCTCCTACGGAGAAGCGTCTTCCCGGAGTACTCCCACGCCTTCAGCCTAGCGACGATGTACTCGGGCAAACCGATCGTGGGGAGCTGGGGGGTGACCAACTACCTGACGAGCTACGCCACCCTGACAGAGAACGGCACCATGCTTGGGATCAACGTGATGTCTATCAAGGATACGGAGTTTGTCCAGAGCTGGTTCTACCGGGTCATGAACGAGCTGGGCATAAGCTACGTCGCCTGCTTCTCTCATGACCTAGTGGGGGCTCTCAACTCCTCCAGCTACATGAAGACCGCCTACCAAGACGGGTTCTTCTACATCTTCAAGCTCAGGAACGCGACATACGTCGTCGAGTCGGAGGACCGATCGGCACAAGTCAGGATAGCCTCGATGTCGAGCGAGGAGGTGATTGTGGACGTTGAGAACTCCAAGCCCGGGACTCTCCTCCGGTTCAAGATGGTCTACTACCCCAATTGGAGGGCGTACGTTGACGGGCAGAGCAGCAAGATCCAAGTCTATTACACCAGCATATTCGCGATTCCGTTCATGGCAGTCAACCTCACCCAGCCCAAGGCTCATGTGGTGCTGAAGTTCGAAGACACCCCGGCGTTTGCCATAGGACGAGCTGTCACGGTCTCCGGAATAGCCGTGACCGTCACGATTGTGACCTACTGCCTGCTACCTCGGGTGCGGAGCGTTTTTAGAGGACGAAGGAGAGTAGGTTTGGGTCAGGAGAGGGCGGATGCACGAGTTCTCGATCGCTCAGACCCCTCTGAAGTCGGTCCTAGAGACGGCGGAGAAGCAGAAGGCCGATAGAGTTCTGGAGATTGACGTGGACGTTGGGCGACTCCTCTCTATCCCACCGGCCCAGCTCAAGTTTGCCTTCAAGGTCTGCGCCCAAGAGACGAAGGCTGAGGACGCAGTGCTACACGCCAGGACCACGCCCGCCAAGATCCGATGCCACGTCTGCGGCTTCAGGGGCTCGGCAAGGACGAAAACCGCGCATTCACACGAGCCCCCCTACACCTGAAATGCCCCAAGACGTG
>Ga0315280_10001813_pt1 | contig 35704 bp, 28 predicted proteins | sample YL17G06_40_MG_FD_203697 | JGI IMG/M metagenome (GOLD analysis project Ga0315280, IMG submission 203697) | Sediment microbial communities from Yellowstone Lake, YNP, Wyoming, USA - YL17G06_40 | ecosystem: Environmental > Aquatic > Freshwater > Lake > Sediment | place: USA: Wyoming | collected... | reverse complement strand
GAAGCTTTGCCGATGAATTGCTAAACATCATTCGAGAAAAAAAGAGAATTAAAATTGTTAATTTAAAACCTCGCCTGGAAAAATTCTTTGAGATAGTTAAAACTACCAAACAAAAAACCAAAAAAACTATCGAAAAGTGGTAAATTTTTATTTTTAAAAGTTATGAAAATTTGTATTATTTTGGGTACGAGGCCAGAAATAATTAAAATGGCCCCCATTATTAGGGAATGTCAAAGAAAAAATCTCAATTTCTTTATCTTACACACAAATCAACACTATTCAGAAAATTTGGATAAAATATTTTTTAAAGAATTAGAATTACCAAAACCAAAATATAACTTAAAAGTTGGTTCTGGAACTCATGCTGAAGAAACTGGGAAAATGCTAATCGGAATTGAAAAGGTTCTGTTGAAAGAAAAACCGGATATAGTCTTGGTGGAAGGAGATACAAATAGTGTTTTAGCTGGAGCCTTAGCGGCAACAAAATTACAGATAAAAGTAGGCCATGTTGAGGCCGGTTTAAGGTCTTATTTTAGAGAAATGCCAGAAGAAATTAATAGAATTTTGGCTGACCATTGCTCAGATTTCCTTTTTGCTCCAACAAAAAAAGCAAAAGAGATCTTAATTGGGGAAGGCGTTCCAAGAAATAAGATATTCATTACCGGGAATACAATTGTTGACTCTGTTTTTCAAAATTTAAAATTAGCAAAAAGAAAATCAAAAATACTTAAAAAGCTAAATTTAAAAAAGGGAAAATATTTTTTAGTCACAGCTCATCGAGCAGAGAACGTGGATAAAAAAGAGAGATTAAAAGGGATTTTAGAAGGGTTAAAATTAGTCCTTCAAAAATTTAAATTGCCAATAATTTATTCAATTCATCCCAGGGCAAAAAAAAGAATAAAAGAATTTAAATTAAAGGTTTCAAAAGGAATTAATTTAATTAAACCCGTTGGGTTTTTAGATTTCTTAGCACTCGAAGAAAACGCAAAATTGGTTTTAACAGATTCGGGCGGAATTCAGGAAGAGACCTGTATCTTAAAAGTCCCTTGTGTAACCTTGAGAGAGAATACCGAAAGGCCAGAAACTCTAGAGATAGGAAGTAATGTTTTAAGTGGAACTAATCCTCAGAAAATCTTAAACAGTGCCTTTAAAATGTTGAATAAAAAAAGAGACTGGAAGAATCCTTTTGGCGATGGGAAAAGTGGCCCAAAAATTATAAAAATAATTTTAAAAAATTTAAAATATGCCTAAAAAGAAAAAAATCTGTGTATTGGGTTTGGGTTTTATCGGATTACCTACAGCCTGCTTGTTTGCCACCCATGGCTATTCTGTGGTGGGCGTCGATATTGATAAAGAAAAAGTTAAAACAATTAACAAAGGAGAATGTCTATTTAAGGAGCCAGGAATGCCAGAGCTTTTGAGAAAAGCCGTAAAAGAGAAAAATTTAATCGCCAAAACTAAAATTGAACCAGCCAATGTTTTTATTATCGCTGTTCAGACCCCCTTGGGAAGAAAACAAAAAAAGCCTAATTTGCAATATGTAATTTCGGCCGCTAAAGAAATTCAAAAAGTACTTTCCAAAGGAAATTTAGTTATCTTAGAATCAACTGTTCCTCCCCAAACTACAAAAAAAATTTTAATTCCGATTCTAGAAAAATCAGGACTAAAGGCAGGTAGAGATTTTTTTGTCAGCCATTGCCCGGAAAGGGCTATGCCGGGTAATACCTTAAAAGAAATGATTAGAAATTACCGAATAATTGGGGGACTAGATAAAAAATCCGCTCAAATGACAAAAAACCTTTATTCCTCTTTTGTCAAAGGTAAGATTTTTTTAACCGATTTAACGACTGCCGAAGTAGTCAAGTTAATGGAAAATACCTATCGGGATATTAATATTGCCATGGCTAATGAATTTGCTAAGATAGCTCCAAAATTAAATATTAATATTTGGAAAGCCATTAAATTAGCTAATTTTCATCCGCGGGTGAAGATTCATTTACCGGGTCCTGGTGTAGGAGGTCACTGTATCCCAAAAGATCCTTGGTTCTTAATCAACGAAAATCGTAGCAAAACCGAAATTATCAGATTAGCCAGAAAAATTAATGACTCAATGCCAAATTATGTAATAGGACTTGTTTCTAAAGTAGTAAAGAATATTAAAAAACCCAAAATAACAATTTTAGGAGTAGCTTACAAGGCCAATGTTGATGATACCAGAGCTACTCCGGCCCTAAAGATTATTGAATTAGCTTTAAAAAAGGGATGGAAAGTAAAAATTCACGATCCCTTGGTTCGAAATTTTCCCTATAAATTATTGAGTCTAAAAGAAGCTTTAAAAAATACATATTGTGTAATTTTGGTTACTAATCATAATTTTTATAAAAAAATAGATTTTAAAAAATACAAAGTAAAAAACATTGTCGACACCAGGAATTTCTTAGATAAAAATAAACTCAAGGGCATTAATTTAATCGTTCTTGGTGGAGGAAATAATACGTGATCCCATGCGAGACCTAATAAAAAAATTTCCTTATCCAATAAAACAAGGATTAAAATATATTTATGGAGCTATCCCTCCTAAAATAAGATTGGGAAAAGTTTTTTGGGAAACCTATAATTTTTTGCAGGAATCTCAATGGTGGAGTAAAGAGAAAATAGAAGAATATCAATTTCAACAGTCAAAAAAGATCATTCTGCATGCGTATAATAATGTGCCGGGGTACAAGGATTTATTTGACAAATACTCCCTTAATCCCGATTTAATTCTTTCTATGTCAGATATTAAAAAATTCCCCTTTATAACTAAAGAAGATTTAAGAGATAGTTTAGAAAAATTCGTCGCTAAAAATTACCCACCTAATCAATTAGAATATCTTACTACTGGGGGTTCAACTGCTATCCCCTTCGGTTTTTATCATCTTAAGCAATTCAATTGGCCGATTGAGTGGGCATTTTTTAGGATTTTATGGGAAAGAGTTGATTATCATGAGCGAGATAAATGTATTTCATTTGCCGGAGCTTTTATTGCAAATAGAGAAAAAAACAAATATTGGGAATACAATCCGGTAAACAGATGGTTGTCTTTCTCGGTTTACCATCTTATAGAACCTTATATTTCAAAATATATTAAAAAAATCAAAGAATTTAGACCAGATTTTATTCATGGTTATCCTTCGGCGATAACTATTTTGGCTAATTATATTTTAGAAAATAAAATAAAAGATTTTCCGTCGATTAAAGCTATTCTTTGTGGTTCGGAAAACCTTTATGATTGGCAAAGAGAATTATTTGAAAAAGTATTTAAATGTCGGGTGTTTAATTGGTATGGTCACGCTGAAAAGGTAGTTCTAGCCGGAGAATGCGAATATAGCTATCTATATCATGTTTTCCCCGAATACGGTCTAACAGAAATCGTTGATAAGGATGGAAAAGAAATTACCCGAGAAGGCGAAGTAGGGGAGATAGTCGGAACCAGTTTTTATAATTTAGCGGTGCCTTTTATAAGATATAAAACTCGAGATTTAGCAGTTGTTACTAACAATAAATGCCAGTGCGGAAGGAATTACCGCTTACTCAAAAGAGTAGAAGGACGTTTACAAGAAATGATTGTGACTAGAGATAATCGTTATATTTCAATGACGGCCATTAACATGCATTCTAATGTTTTTGACAACGTGAGGCAATTCCAATTTTATCAAGAAAAAAAAGGAGAAGTAGTTTTCCAGATTGTAAAAAAAGATACTTATACCGCTCAAGACACAGAAAATATTAAGAGAGCACTTTTGAAAAAATTTGGCGGCGAAACAGAGTTAATTATTCGTTTTGTCAATAATATTCCCTTGGCTCCGAGCGGAAAATACCGCTTCTTAGTCCAAAAACTAAAACTTGGATTTGGAGACTAAATAAATGGAATCAAACAACTTTGTTAACTATTATAAAAATTTGAAAGTGGCGGTTTTTAAAATACCAGAAAAAGACGAGATAGAATATCCTAAAATAGCTCCTTATCATCCTTCAATCAGTTATCCTGAATATCAATTTTCTAGCCAATTTATTTCTAAAGAAAAGAATTACGTTTACGACGGAGTCAGAAAAACTCTAAAACTGCTAGGACTAGATCAAGAAAATTTCGGGAAAGACTCTTGGAATCCTCTTAGTAAGATTATTCAACCAGGAGATAGGGTGTTAATTAAACCCAATTTTGTCTTAAGCTCTCATGAAAAAAATGGTAATTTGTATTCTATCATCACTCATCCTGCTGTAGTCAGAGCGATAGTTGATTATTGCTTTTTGGCCTTGGGAGGGAAAGGTGAAATCATAATTGCCGATTCCCCTCAAATGGATTGTAATTTCAAAGAATTATTAGATAAAACAAAATTAGAAGAAATTAAAAGTTTTTATCACAAAGAAAAGAACTTCCCAATTAAGATTTATGATTTGAGAAATTTTTGGGCGAAAAAAGAAAAATCTGGGCCAATTTATTCTTCCCAGAGGAAGCAATTACCAGGAGATCCTGAAGGAAATGTAATAGTGAATGTAGATGAAAAAAGTGAATTCTACGGCATGGAAAATTTCGAAAAATTTTATGGAGCAGATTATAACAGGGAAGAGACAATAAAACATCATCGGGGCGACATTCAGGAATATTGTATTTCCAAGACCGTACTTTCTGCCGACGTAATTATTTCCGTTCCCAAGCTGAAAGTTCATAAAAAGACAGGCGTTACTTTAAATGTAAAAGGTTTCGTTGGCACCGCTACCGATAAAAATTTTTTAGTCCACTATATTTTGGGTACCCCTTCAGAAGGAGGGGACCAATTTCCGGAAATTCTAGAAAATAAAGAAAAATTTTTAATTAAAATACAAAGATTGGCCTTCGATAAATTTTTATCAAGAAAATCGAAAATCGGGGATTTTGGCTATAGTTTTTTAAATAAAATTTATAAGGTATTTTTAAAACCATTAGGAATAAAAGTCGATTCTGACAAACTTATTTTAGATGGGGGAAATTGGTATGGCAATGATACTACTTGGAGGATGGCAGTGGATTTAGCAAAAATAATTTATTTTTCAGATAAAGAAGGAAAAATTAAAAAAACTCCACAAAGAAAAATATTCTCAGTTATCGATGGAATAATTGGAGGAGAGGGAGAAGGTCCTTTAATTCCTACTGAGAAAAAAAGCGGAGTTATAATCGCAGGTTTCAACCCGGTAGCAGTCGATTTAGCTGCAATAAGTTTAATGGGATTTGATTGGAACAAAATTAAAATCTATCCAGGTATTCTTAAAAACCAATATTTCGATTTCTTTATTAATAATCCCGAAGAAATAAAATCGATTTCTAATTTCGAGATAAATAATTATAATTTAAATTTTATTCCACCCTTGGGTTGGAAAAGACACATTGAAATAAAATCATGATGAAAGATTTTTTAAAAGATTTCCTAAAATATCTTCCTGCCCAGATTGCTCCGGTCGTAATTGGAATTGTATCCATTCCTATCATCACTCGGCTTTTTTCACCCGGAGAATATGGAAATTATGTCTTAGTGATGGTTACCGTTTCTTTTTTGGGTGGTTTAACTACCGGCTGGCTGGCCGATTCTATTATTCGCTTCTTCCCGGTTTATGAAAAAAAAGCAAAGTTGGGAGAACTTTATAATACTATTCTGATTTTTAGTATTGTTTCAATAGCGGTTATATCTTTATTTTTTCTGGGCGCTCTTTTTCTGATTGAAAATAAGATTTCAGCAAATCTTGCTTCTCTAATGCGGCTAGGGGTGTTAGTGTTTGTTGCTACCGTTTGCTTCCAAATATTCCAAAGTTTTTTCAGAGCTAAACGTCAGGTAACCAAATATACTTCTTTTTCGATTTGGCAAAGTGTAGCTGGTTTGGGTATCGGTATAGCTTTAGTAGTATTTTTTCATCACGGGGTTGATGGCTTACTCTGGGGAGAGTTTTTAGACGTAGTAACAATTCTTCCATTGATGTATTTACTTGGCATAGGAAAAGACATGTCAATTAGAAAAGGAGTCTCATCATCTATGGCCGAAGAGATGGCAAAGTATGGTTTTCCTCTTATAATTGCATTTTTAACTTTCTTTCTTTTAGGTTCCTCAGATCGCTATATTTTGGGATTTTTTCGGGGCAGCCAAGAGGTGGGAATATACTCTGCTAGCTACGCGATCTCTGAAGGAGTTCTTGCTCTTTTGCTTGGTGTGTTTGTTGTGGCCGCTGGGCCGATATTAATGCAGATATGGGAAAAGCAGGGAGTAAAAGCAAGTCAAGAATTTCTGACCAAACTCACTCGATATTATCTTTTGATATGCCTCCCTGCAACAGTGGGATTGAGTGTTTTAGCCAAGCCGATTATTAATATTTTCGTAGCTCAGCAGTATTATGAAGGATATAGGATTATTCCTTTAGTTGTTTTTGGTTTTTTCTTTAATGGTGTTAGCTATAGTTTCGCTCTACCCTTCTCTTTGATTAAGAAAACTTATATTTATTCGATTATGGCTATGATTGCTGCTCTTTCTAATGTCGGACTGAATTTTCTTTTAATTCCGAAATATGGTTATATGGCAGCAGCAGTAACTACTCTCATTTCTTACAGTCTTTATTTGTTCTTAACAGTGGTTGCTTCCCGAAGATTTCTTGTTTGGAAATTTCCTTTTAAGGCGTTGGCTAAAATAGCCCTTGCTTCAACAACGATGGGAATTACAACATATTTTATAGGTAGCATTCTTACTTCCTCTATTTTAATAAATTTAATTGTTGCTATAGGAACAGGGGGTATTGTATATTTTGTGACACTTTTCCTCTTACGAGGTTTTTATCTGGGAGAAATAAGGATGATTTTAAATTTTAAAGATAGTATAATTAAATTATTATGGAGCAAAAAATAAAAATTCTTCTTGAAAAAGTGAAAAATAATAATTTTACTTTAGGTGTTATAGGTATAGGGAGGGTTGGCTTACCTCTGGCTTTGGTTTTTGCTGAGACTGGAATTAGAGTTATAGGAATTGATAAACAAAAGGACTATGTAGAGAAACTCAAAAAGGGCAAAAAGCCATTCTTTGAAGCAGGTATTGAGGAACTTTTGAATAATCCAAATTTTATTCCCACCACAGACTTTCAGCGAGGGGTGGAAGAAAGTAATATTTTGATTCTCTGTGTAGGTACGCCCCTGACCATAGGTTACAATCCAGATTATAGTCAACTTTATTCAGCTCTATCTGAAATAGCAAAGATATCAATAGAAGGTAAGTTAATCATTTTAAGATCTACAGTATCTCCTGGGACATTAGAAGATAAAGTAATTCCTTTTTTAGAAAAGAAAACAGGACTTAAGGCAGGGAAAGATTTTTTGGCGGCTGTTTGTCCTGAAAGAATAGTCGAAGGAAAAGCCGTAGAAGAAATAAAAGAATTACCTGAAATCATTGGGGGTATAGATTATGTCAGTACAGAAGTAGCTGCTGAGCTTTTTAGAAAAATTAACCCAAATAAAAAAATATTAAAAACTACGCCAAAAACAGCTGAGCTAGCAAAATTGTTTACTAATGTTTATAGATATGTGAATTTCGCCTTAGCTAATGAATTCGGATTGTTAGCCGAAGAATTTGGCCAAGATGGTTTAGAAATTATTAATATCTTGAACAATGGTTATTCTAGAGGTGGTGTTCCGAAACCAGGTTTGACTGGTGGACCCTGTTTGAGCAAAGATGGTTATTTCTTGCTTTCCAATATAGCTTTTCCTGACTTTATTTTATTGGCCTGGAGATTAAATGAATTTATACCCCAACATATTGTAAATAAGTTAAAAAAAAGGCTTGCAGAAAAAGGAAAACCAATTCATAAATGTAAGATAGCTGTATTAGGATTAGCTTTTAAAGGAGGTGTAGACGATATTAGATATTCGCCTTCGGTTAGAATTGTTGAACTTTTAGAAAGCGAAAATAGCTTGGTATCTAAACACGATCCTTATATAAGTGGAACGGAAACGCTTGAGGAAGCAGTCAGCAATGCCGACGCAATAATATTAGCAACCAATCACCCTGAATTTGAAGGAATATGCGAAACTATTTATCGTTTGGGTAAACATAATCCAGGTTGTGTTTTAGTTGATTGCTGGGGAATTATAAATCCCGATGAAGCTAAAAAATATGGATTTGATTATATAAGATTTAGCAGCGGCAAAAAATATGAATAATCTTGATGATTTTAAAAAAATAGAATGGTTAAATAAAAAGGTGTTAGTAACTGGTGGGGCGGGTTTTATTGGTTCAAGGGTAACAATTCAGTTAGTTAAAATGGGGGCTAAGGTGCGGGTAGTCGATGATCTTTCTAAGGGCGAAGCTTCAAATTTGGCAGAAGTTATGGGCAAGGTGGAATTTATCCAAGGAGATTTGATCAATCCAAACATTGCTAGGCAAAGTTTAAAAGGAATTGAGGTCTGTTTTCATTTCGCCGCAAAGATAGGTGGGATAGGATTTTTTCATAAATATCCAGCTACAAGTATCGGAGATAATACTTTAATGAATTTGAATCTATGGGAGGCAGCTAAAGATACTCATACTAAAATGGTCTGCGTGTCCTCCTCGATGGTTTTTGAACGAACAAACATATTTCCTACCTCAGAGATAGCTGTTAAATCTTCACCCCCACCTTTAACTGGATATGGGTTTTCGAAATTAATTGCAGAATATATCGCTCGGACTTATTATGAGGAGTTTTCAATTCCCTATATTATCGTTCGTCCATTTAATGCCTATGGGCCAGGGGAGCATCCCGGAGATTATGTGGGATACGCCCATGTGATTCCAGATTTAGTAAAAAAAGTTCTCAGTGGACAGTATCCTTTGGAAATTTTAGGAAGCGGAAAACAAATAAGGAGTTATACTTATGTAGATGATGTGGCGGATGGGATAATCTTTGTTGCTCAACATACTGAAAATGATGATTTTAATGTTGCCAACGATAGGGAAACAAATGTGACCCAGTTGGCTGAAATGATATGGAAACTATGTGGAAGAAAAGAGCCAATTAAATTCAAACATCTTCCTCCATTTAAACACGATGTTCAGAAAAGAATTCCAGATATATCAAAAATAAAAAATCTAGGTTGGAGACCAAAGATTCCCTTAGAGATAGGGTTGAAAAACACTATCGAATGGCTAAAAAATAAAGGCAATATATAAATTATGAGTTGGACAGAAGCCAAAAAACAAATTCAAGCAATTGAGGGTTTAATAAGCGAGAAAGAAGCTAAGTGTTTATATGAGCTTGCTAAGAGTTGTGGTGGAGATATCGTTGAAATTGGCAGCTGGAAAGGGAAATCAACTGTTTGTTTAGCTCTGGGCTCTAAAGCGGGAAGTAAGGGAAAGGTTTTTGCCATTGATCCCCACGAGGGAATCGCAGACAGTTGCACTAAATTAATTGGTCCTCGTGAAAGTACTGAGCCAATATTTCGAGAAAATATCAAAAAAGCAGGAGTTGATGGTATCGTTGTTCCGCTGGTAATGAAATCAGAGGAGGCTATTAACAAATGGACGAAACATATTTCTCTTTTATGGATTGATGGAGACCATGAATACGAAGGTGTAAAAAAAGACATCCTTCTTTTTGAACCATACCTTAAGATTGGTAGTCGTATTTGTTTCCACGATGCTTTTTATCTTCTTACCAATTCTTGTTCGGGGGTTAGAAAAGCAGTTGATGAAGAGATATTCCGGTCTAATAGATTCGCAGATATACATTTTTGCGACCGTATTGTTTATGCGACAAAAGTTTCAGGACTATCCTTATCGCGGAAGCTGTTTAAACTGCCGAAATCATTAATGTGGCACATGCCTCCAATAATTTATTCCTCGCGTCGCTTTATGGCTTATTTTCTACGGAAGATCGGGCTTTTGAAACCCGTTAAGAGCATATTTAATATTAAATAAAAAAACTAGTTAAAATGAAAATTTGTCTTATTAATTATGAGATACCATTTCTGTACCTTATTTGATAAAAATTATTTATATAGAGGATTAGCACTATATAATTCTCTTGTTAGGCATTGTTCCGATTTTAAACTATGGATTTTATGTATGGATGATACCACTTATGATATTTTAAACAAAATAAATCTTAATAAAGTTGAACTAATTCCGTTAAAAGAGTTTGAGGATCGGGAATTATTAAATATTAAAAATACGCGTGCGCCTGGAGAATATTGCTTCACATGCACACCATCGCTCCCTCTTTATATTCTTAAAAAAAATCCAGACTTGGATATGATCGCCTATCTTGACGCAGATTTATATTTCTACTCATCTCCTGAACCAATTTATAAAGAATTTGATAATAATTCTATCATGGTTATCCCCCAGAGAGTTTCTAAAAATATACAGTATTTAGAAAGATTTGGGATATATAATGTAGGGATGTTAATTTTTAGAAACGATAAATATGGATTAAATTGTCTTGGGTGGTGGAGAAAAAAATGCATTGAATGGTGCTTCGCTTATTTTAATAAGGGTAGGTTTGGAGATCAGACCTATCTAAATGATTGGCCAGAAAGATTTTTTGGCGTTTATGTTTTGCAACACAAAGGAGCTGGCATAGCTCCGTGGAATGTTTCCCAATATAAAATTAAAGAAATCAATAATCAAATTTTCGTTGATGATGAACCACTGATATTTTACCATTTTCAGTCCTTGAAAATTTATCCTAATTTAAAGTTCCAATTATATAACCCGCCTTATAATATTTCATCGAATATAAAAAAATTAATTTATAATCCTTATTTAAAAGAATTAAAAAAAATAATAATCAAAGTTAAAATTATTAATCCCTATTTTAATTACGGACTGAGCCCGGAGCCACTTATCTTAAAGAGAATATTATTAAATAATAGTAAATTAGTAAAATTGCACCTAACCCTCAAAAAAAGAATCCCAATCTATCGAAAATTCTATAAATGCATAAAAAATTTATGAAAGGAGTAATTTTGGCCGGTGGCTTTGCTACTCGGCTCTCGCCAGTCACAAAGGTTACTAATAAACATTTATTACCAGTTTACAACAAACCTATGATTTTCTATGGAATCGAAAAATTGGTTAAGGCCTATATCGACAGAATAATGATTGTTACTTCGTCTTGGCATATCAATGACTTTGTCAATCTCTTGGGTTCTGGGCAGGATTTTATTTCTAAAAAAACCGGAAAGCAAATTCAAATTGTTTATGGAATTCAAAACGAACCATCAGGCATTGCTCAGGGTTTGTGGATTGCTAAAGACTATGTTGGTAACGATAATTGTGTTCTGTATTTAGCTGACAACATTTTTGAAGATGACGTTAGCGAATACATTAAAAACTTTAAAGGAGAGGGGGCGGTAGTCTTTTTGAAGGAAGTAAAAGACCCAGAAAGATTTGGTATAGCAACCATAGATAAAAACAATAATGTTTTGGAAATAGAAGAAAAACCCAAAAACCCAAAATCCAATTTAGCCGTAACCGGCCTTTATATATATGACAACACCGTCTTTAATAAAATGATCGGACAAACAAAATCATCAAGAGGGGAATACGAAATTACTTATATTAATAATCTTTATATTAAAGAAGAAAAATTAAAAGCGGTTTTACTTCAAAAGGAATGGTTTGATGCCGGTACCTTTGATAGTCTATTTGAGGCATCTAAATTTTATAAAGAAAAAGAAAAAAATGAAAAAGCGAATCAAAACTAAAAATAGTTATTTTATAGAATTACCTTTAATAGCAGAAAAAAAGAGGGGTAATTTATGTGTTGGGGAGGTTCAAAAAAATATTCCTTTTAAGATTAAAAGATTTTATTGTATTTTTGGCGTACCGTCAACAGCATCAAGAGGTAACCATGCTAATAAAAACACTGAACAAGTTCTATTTTGTCTTAATGGTTCGATTAAAGTAGAATTAGACGACGGCATTAATAAAGATACGGTTTTTTTATCAAAACCAAATATTGGACTTTTTTTGGGTAAAATGCTCTGGCGCAAGATACATGATTTTCAAAAAGATACGATTTTATTACTTGTAGCATCAGATTTTTATAAAGAAAAAGATTTTATTAAAGATTACAATATTTTTAAAAAAATTATCAAAAATAATGATTTTATTTAATGATTTAAAAAAACAATATTCTTATCTCAAAGATGAGATAGACACTGTTATTAAAAAGGTTTTAGAATCTGGCCAATTTATTTTGGGAGAAAAGGTAAAAAAATTTGAACAAGAATTTGGTAATTATCTAGGTGCAAAATATTGTGTTGGAGTTGGCAATGGTTTAGAGGCCTTACAGATCGCATTAATTGCCTTGGGAATAAAGGAGGGTGACGAAGTAATTACTACAGCTCACTCGGCAGTAGCAACGGCATTAGCTATTAAAGCAGTTGGAGCTACGCCGATTTTTGTTGATATTGATGAATATTATCATCTTGATCCAGATAAAACAGAAAAAAAAATTACCTTAAAAACAAAAGCAATTTTGCCAGTTCATCTGTATGGTCAAGCAGTAGATATTGAGAAAATAAAAAAGATAGCTAAAAAGCATCGTCTTTATTTAATTGAAGATGCAGCTCAAGCTCACGGAGCAGAATATAATGGTCAAAAAGTCGGCACGTTTGGAGACTTAGGTTGTTTCAGTTTTTATCCAACCAAAAATTTAGGAGCCTTTGGTGACGGGGGAGCTATTGTTACAGATAGTAAAGATTTATATGAAAAATGTAAAATGATTAGAAATTATGGTCAAAAAAATCGGTATGAGCATGAAGTATATGGTCTTAATAGTAGATTGGATGAGATTCAAGCAGCAATACTTTCTGTGGAGATAAAATATCTTGATAAATTTAATCAAAAAAGAAATGAGCAGGCAAAACTTTATTTTAAACTTTTAAAAGGTGTAAAGGAGATTAAATTACCAAAAACGAGAGAAAATGCTAATCATGTCTACTATTTATTTGTAATAGAAGCCGAAAGAAGAAATGAGTTAATGAATTTTTTAAGAAAAAACAATATACCCACCCTTGTTCATTACCCAATCCCAATTCACAAACAAAGGTGTTTTTCAGAATTTAATAATCTAAAACTCCTCGTATTGGAAAATAAGGTTAATAAAATATTATCATTACCCATTCATCCCTTTCTAAAGAATAAAGATATTATTTATATATCACAAAAAATCATTGAATTTTATGAAGAATAAAAAAACAATTTTAGTTACGGGGGGAGCAGGTTTTATTGGCAGTAATTATCTCAACAAATTTGTGCCGAAATACAAAGATTATCTTTTTATTAATGTTGATATTTTGACCTATGCTGCCAATTTAGACAATCTTAAAATTAGCTCACTTGATAACTATCGATTTGAAAAAGTAGACATCAGAGATATTAAAAACTTAGAAAAAGTTTTTGTTAAATATAACCCTACCGACATTATAAACTTCGCTGCTGAAACCCATGTCGATTTTAGTATCAAAAATCCAAATATCTTTATTGAGACCAATATTAACGGTACCAATAATTTATTAATTTTAGCAAAGGAATACAAGATTAATCGCTTTCATCAAATTTCAACTGATGAGGTTTATGGTCAGTTAAAAACTAGAAAAGGTAAATTTAAAGAAACTGATAATTTGAACCCTAGCAGTCCCTATAGCGCCTCTAAAGCCGCTGCCGATTTATTGGTTAAGGCTTACAACAAAACCTTTGGTTTAAATACCGTAATTACCAGGAGTTCTAATAATTATGGCCCAAATCAAGACATATCTAAATTAATACCCAAATTTATTACCAATCTTCTTGATAATAAAAAGGTACCTCTTTATGCTAAAGGGGATAATATTAGAGATTGGATATATGTTGAAGATAATATTGACGCCATAGATTTAGTTTTTCATAAAGGTAGAACCGGCGAAATTTATAATATTGGGAGTGGTTGCGAAAAGAGTAATTTAGAAATTACAAAGACATTGTTGGATTTATTAAAAAAAAACGAAGGTTTTATAGAAAATGTGCCAGATAGACCAGGCCACGATTTCCGTTATGCTTTAAATATAAATAAGATTCAAAATGAATTGGGTTGGAGACCAAAATATAATTTCGAAAACGCTATTAAAAAAACCATTAAATTCTATAAAAATTTATAAAATTAATGAAAAATTATCCCTCTTGGTCCGTGGAACGACCAATGCCCTATTTTAATATTCAAAATGAAACTTTGTTTTATTGCCGATGCAAATAGTATTCATGCTCGACGCTGGATCGAGTATTTTTGTAAACCCCAAAACGAGGTTCACATTCTTTCGACAACATTTTGCACTAAACCAGTAAGGGGATCAGTGGTTCATAATTTATCGGCATCGGGAAAAGGAAGCCTGACAATAAATGGAATAGGTCTAAAAGAAGTTTCGGACTTTCCGGAATCTCAATTGAAATTAAGACATCAGAATGAAATCAAACACCTTATCTCTTCAAGAATAAAAGAATCAGAACTATTCGATATAATCGGTTTACTTTATAAAACATTTAAATTAAAAAATAAAACTGAGGCTATTATAAAGAAATTACAGCCAGATTTAATTCACTGCTTAAGGCTTCCAATTGAGGGCTGGATTGGGGGATTAGTTGGATACCATCCTTTAGTAATGTCAACCTGGGGAAATGATATGGTCTATTTTGCCCAAAAATACTCTATATGTCGTTGGTTGACCGAAAAAGCAATGTCAAAAGCTAGCCTTTATTTTCCTGATAGCCAAAGAGATAAATATATTGCTGAAGCTTATGGATTTTCTCCGGCAAGCTTAACTTTTATAACTCCGGTAACTGGCGGATTAAAATTAGAAGAGCTCCCACTCTATCAAAAAAATTTTTTAATTGTAAAAAAGGCCAAAGAAAAACTTGGAATTAGTCCAGATACAAATTTATTAATCAGTGTCCGAGGATTTAAGTATTTTTATATCTACACCGAAACTTTAGTTAGGGCAATTCCTAAAATTATTCAGGCATTTCCCAACACTCTTTTTGTTTTAAAAGGAGACCTTCAGTCTGGCGGATATTTTCATCTGAGAAAATTGGCAAAAGCTCTTAAGATAGAAAATTATATTCGTTTTATAGAGAGATTGAGTACCGAAGAGTTGATGGATTATCTTACAGCTTCAGATCTTATGGTTTCTTCAACTCTCTATGATGGCTGTCCTATATCTATGTTAGAAGGAATGGCTTACGGTTTAATTCCGGTTATGAGTCTTCATTCTCCAATCCAAGAATGGATTAAAGATGGAGAGAATGGTTATCTTTTTGACCCCAGAGATCCGGAGAATTTATCCCAAGTAATTATCAAAGCTCTAAAAAATAAAGATAGCTTTGAAGCAATGAGAAAAAGAAATTGGGATCTTCTAAAGGAAAGAGCCGATTATTATAAAAATATGAAGATTGTTGAAGGGTTATATCATCAATTAATCTACTAACTATGCCTAAGATTCTTCAGCGGTTCCCGCGTTACATTATTGCGATTTCTTTTTGCGTCTTAATCGTTTTATTGAGTATATTATTTCTGGTTTGTTATATTGATACTAATACCACCAAACCCAATACTAATATCATCGCTAACGGTACCACCACTGTTTCTAAGGCTACTTTCGTAATAGCTGCTAACGACTCTAAGAACAAAGAAAAAGCCGATTTTGTTTGTGATGGTACCGATGATCAAATAGAAATCCAAGCAGCGATTAATAGTTTGTCTCCCGGTGGGGGAAAAATAATTTTATTGGATGGAACATATAATATAGATTCTGCCACAAATCACGGAGATTCCTTAAACGCAATCCATCTTCCTCATATTAATAATGGAGCTCATATTACCATTGAAGGCATGGGAGGTTCTACGATATTGCATACTCGTATCGATGCTTATGTTTTTAGTGCTGTTGGTTCTGGATCGTACGAACCAGATGCTAATACCCGTCTTATCTTTCGGGATCTGACCTTTAGTACCTATCTTAATAACAAGGGCGGAGGAATATATTTAGAATATTGTTCTTATTGTCTTGTAGAGAATTGTTGGTTTTATAATCTAGCTAGCGGAGTAACTTTTTCTTCGGTTTGGAAAAGTATTATCACTAATAATTGGTTTGAAGGATGTTATCAACCCATTCTATTAATTAATTCTCATGATTGTAGTGTGAGAGGCAATCTTGAGGGAGGATTTGAAAATGCGGGCAAACCTTCCTCACAAGTATTTTCTATAAAAGTTATTCAAGGATTTGAAACTATTATAACTAATAATTCTATTGAACATATTTACGATAACGGGAAATCATCTATAGGTATCTGGATTGTAGATTCTGCCGATACTATAATAACGTCCAATTCGATAGAAGAGTGCGACAGCGGCTTAAAAATTACTGGTAAATATCCTTGGAATTCTTATTATTTGACTACTAGTTTAATTTCCACTAATTCCTTCCGGGGAAATTTAACTAATATTGAGCTTTCAAGCACTAGCCAAGCGTTGATAGAAAACAATTTATTTATAACGCTCGCAAACGATATTGGTATTAAAATAAGTTCGGGATGTGAAAAAATCAATATTTTGTCTAATATGTTCAATGGGTTCTTGGTGGGTCGAGAAGTTGAAGATGATGGCACTAATACAGATGTGTTTTGCGAGTTTATCGCCGATAAAAAATGTTACTAGAGGTTTTAATTAAAAGAGTATTTCGTGAATTTTATCATAAAATAAAAATGGTTAAACTCTTGTCGCTTCCTTTTCTAAAGATATCCGATAAAAAACTGTTAAAATTATTTAATACCGCCAATAAAAAGCAGATTACTCAGTATTTTAAAGAAAGAAAGAGGCCGAAATTTTTCATAGATTCCAAAAGTAGGGGGATCTTTATAAAAAAATCTCTCAGCGGCGATCAAAACGTTATCAGTAATGCTGATGAAATTTGTAGTCACGTTTTCGATCTACTCGGTTCTGGCAAGATGGATTTTGGCAAGGTTATTAATTGGCATTGTGATTTTAAATCTGGTAAAGTCTGGTCTCGGTGGTTACCCCATTGGCTAATAAGATACGAATTAAATAAGGGCTTTGATATTAAAGTGCCCTGGGAATTATCTCGGTTTTATCATTTACCGATTTTAGCTCAGGCTTATAATTTAACTGGTAAAGAAAAATATTTTCAAGAAATTAAAAATCAAATTACCAATTGGATTAAAAAAAATCCTTGTGGTTTCGGAGTCAATTGGAAATGCCCAATGGAAATAGCAATTAGAGTTTGCAATTGGCTTTTAGCTTTTGAGTTAGTGAAGGCTAAAATCGAAGATAAAAATTTTAAACAATCATTTTCGAAATCTTTAAGACAACACGGGAACTTTATCTATTCTCGCATTGAAAAACCACACAGTAATCATAGGATAGCTTGTTTCACCGGTTTGGTTTATCTGGGTATTCTATATCCGGAGTTTAAAGAATCAGAAAAGTGGCTTCAAGAAGGCGTAAAGGGATTGGAAAATGAAATAAGAATTCAGATTAATGAAGACGGTTGTGATTGGGAAAATTCCATACCTTACCATCGTTTAGTTACCGAACTTTTTGCCTACCCAGCTTTGCTTTGTAAATTAAATAATATAAAACTTTCAGATTATTTTTGGGAAAAACTTAAAAAGATGTTTGATTTTGTTGGCTATTATTTAAAACCCGATGGCAAAGCTCCCCAGATTGGGGATAATGACAATGGCAGATTACATATTTTAGAAAATTATTATAATTGGCAGGTTAATAATCATAGTTACTTATTCGGCTTGGCTAAACAAATTTGGCCTAATTATCAACCCCCTATTCCTAAAAGCGTAGGTTTTCCTGAAAGCAGCTATTATATTATCCGAGATAATCGTAGTTATATGATTATGGCTGTCGGTGAAGTAGGGACTGGTGGGATTGGTAATCACAAACACAATGATATATTGAGCTTTGAATTACAGATTGATGGGAAAGATTTTATTTTAGATCCTGGAACTTGTTGTTACACTCCAGATATTAAGATGCGCAACCTTTTTAGATCGACTGCCTACCACAACACAATAGTAATTGATGAAAAAGAACAAAATAGATTTTATGAAGATAGATTGTTTTATATGGAAAGTGATACAAAAGTTAAGATTAATAAATGGGAAAATACTAAAGATTTTGACATCTTAGATGCTGAACATTCAGGATATAGAAGATTAAAAAACCTAGTTTTACATCGAAGGCAAGTAATTTTTAACAAAAAAGAAAATTTTTGGATAATAAAAGATATTTTAACAGGAAAAGGAGAGCATAAATTTGATTTATATTTCCATTTTGCTCCGATTGGAATAGGAACTTTAATTTCTGAAGATAAGTTAAATATCGAGTTAAGCAAAATTAGAAAACTAATTTCTGAGGAAAATTTCGATATTGATAAATCTTTAACAATTGAAACAAAAAATGAAAAAAGTCCGAATTTATTTATTATCCCATTAAAAACTGAAGGATTGTCGCTAGAAATTTTAGATGGCTGGATTTCACCGAGTTATGGTTTAAAAGTAAAAGCACCGGTAGTTAAATACACAAAAATTGGCTTTTGTCCAACTGAATTTACAACAATTTTAATTCCTTTTTAAAAACCATTATATGGAATTATTATCAGTAAAAAATCTCAGTTTTAAAATGACTCCGATTTATAAAAACATTCGTTCAATTCTTCTCCTTTTCGTTATCGCAGTAACTATCGGTGCGATGGTGGTTTATTTTCCTTCTTATCTTAAATGGTTATTGGCTACTTTAGTATTAATTGGATTGATTATTTTTGCTTTTCGTTTTCCTTTCCATTCCTTTTTACTTTTTATCATAACCCTTCCTTTGGAAGCTGCCTTTGTTTTTGAAGTTGGCTTTACTATCCATCCCAGTTACATTTTATTGATAATAATTATCTTGGGCTTATTCTTTTCAGGTAGAAAATTACATTTTAAATCAACCTTAAATATTCCCACTTTCGTTTTTTTAGGAATTTCTACTCTTTCCTTATTAATGACTATTTTTTCTCCTCCGCCTGAAGTAACTTTAGCTGAAGTAATGAAATATAGAAGTTCTGAAATTAGAAGTATTATTCAATTGCTCTTTTTATTTTTCTTTGTCTCAGCTTATTTTCTTACCATCCATTTTTGTTCTGAAAGAAAAAAACTAAATACAGTTTTAAAGACTTACATTGGTATAGCTTCACTAATTGCCATTTATGGAATTTATCAGTTTTTTGCAGTTAAATTTAGTTTGCCTTTTATCGATATAACTAGTGCTATTTCAACATCAGGGGTTGGTCGAGGGGTAAGTTATTATGCTGAACCTTCTCTTTTTAGATCCCACGCTACCTTTCAAGAACCACTTTTTTTTGGCAATTATATCTTATCAGTTTTTCCTTTATTGTTGATATTATCTTTTTTTAAATATAAAAAAAATATTTTAACCAAAAATGCTCTTTTAATAAAATCAAATTTATTTTTAGTTTTTATATTTGCAACAGCTCTATTATTAACAAAAAGTAGAGGAGCTTGGCTTGGGTTTATTGGCGCTATTCTGCTTTTGTTTTTCTTTAGCAAGATTAAATTTAAAATAAAACTAATTGGTATAACTATTTTTATCCTAATATTTATTTCTATCCTAATAATTCCTTTTGTTTCTTATCAATATAGCAATTTAGGAGAATTTATCAGTCCCAGATTTTCCTCGGAGATCCTTTCTCAAGAACCAAGACTGCTAGGCCTCTCATTTGTATTAGATCTTTGGAAACAATACCCGATTTTAGGAGTAGGCCTTGGTAATTATGGTTTTTATGCAGCTCAACATTTTCATTCACCATTGATTGTGAGTGGAGCTGGCAGATGGTTACAGGCTTTGGTAGAGACAGGGATTTTAGGGTTTGCTGCTTTTATCTGGCTAATATTTACTTATTATAAAATTCTTATCAGAGCTCTAAGAAAGGCGAGAAATACTTCTTGGTACCCTTATTTTCTTGGATATCTAGCTTGTTTTACAGCGATGATAGTTCAATATTTTTTTTCTTTTGATAGATTCCCTTTATATTTCTGGGTTTTTTTGGGGATATCTATAGCTACTGTAAAATTAATAAATAAAAGTGAGAAAAATTCTTTAGAATTATAAAAATGTCAAAAGAAAAAAAAGTATTAATGATAGCTTATTCCTATCCCCCCAGTGGGATGCCAGGAGTATATAGGACCCTAGGTTTTGTTAAACATTTGCCAGAAAATGGGTGGCACCCTATTGTGCTTACTGTTCCTGAGGATTCCTACTTTATAAAAGATTTTTCACTACTCAATAACATTCCTAAAGAAGTCAAGGTGGTTAGAATCCCTTACTGGGGTGGAAGAATCCAAAAGTTTCTTACTAAAAAGAAAGAAGTGGTTGCTTCTGCTGGCTTCAAAAATTCGATGCAGAAAACTAACAATTTAGTTAAGAAAAGATCCTCTATCCTGAATACGATTATTAAATGGATTTCTATTCCAGATAATATGAACCGTTGGATTCTAAATGCTTATTTGGCCGGCAAAAAGATTATTAATAGAGAGAATATTAATTTAATTTGGTCTACATCTCCAGATGATAGCGCTCATTTGATTGCCTATTTTTTAAAAAGAAAATTTAGAATTCCTTGGATTGCAGATTTTCGTGATCCCTGGATTTCTCCTTTTATTGATAATAAGAATTCATTATGGAAGAAAATAAATGAATTTCTTGAATCAGAGGTATTAAATAATGCAGACACAGTTGTAACTGTTTCAAATAAACTAAGAGAAGATTTAATCTTAAGATATCCTAGGATTAATCCCCAAAAAATTTTAGTAATCACAAATGGTTTTGAAGAAGAAAATTTAAATAAAGAAAAATATTATCCAACAGATAAATTTACAATTACAGACACCGGAAGATTTTATGGCAAAAGAACGCCCACATCTTTTTTATTGGCGCTCAAGCAAGCTTTTTTAGAGAATCCAGAGATGGAAAAAGAAACCCGAGTTAGATTTATTGGCACTTTTGAGGGAAACATCAAAAAGGAAGTTAAAAAACTAAGGATAGAAGATAAAATAGAGATAATTCCGCAAGTCCCCCATCAAGAATGTATTAAATATCAATGTCGTTCAGATATTTTGCTGTTAATTCCTGGCCCCAATACCTTAACTATGCCGGGAAAAATATTTGAATATTTAGCTGCTAAAAGGCCAATTTTAGCACTAGCTGAAGAGGGTAGTGATTCGGCTGCTTTAATCAGAGAAACAAAAAGTGGGGCAGTGGTAAATCCATCTGATACTTTTCAGATTAAAAACACACTTCTTGATTTATTCGATAAATACAAAAACGGCACATTAAACTCAGCCGTTAATCCTCTAAGGCTAAAGGGTTATACAAGATTTTCGCTTACAAAAAAACTAGTATTGATACTCGACAAAATATATGAAGATAAATTTATAGAAGAGAACGAAATGAAAAAAGAGAATACATTTAACTCAGAAATTATTAAAAATTTTTTTAGTCAAGATTCTAAAAGTTATCTCTATAACCGATGGCTTGGTTCTCCAATAGCTCGAGCCGATTTTCAGATAACCCGAGATATTTTATTAAAAAACCTTTCTCTCTGTGATTTAGATCGGGTGTTGGAGATAGGGTGTGGGCCAGGTATATGGACCGCTATAACATCCTCCATTGCCAAAGAGGTTGTTGCAATTGATATTTCAAAGAATATGATTACTGAGGCAAAAAAAAGAATAAATAATGATAATATTATTTTTGAAAATATTGATTTTCAAGAATACGAAACCAATAAGAAATTTACAAAGATATTCAGTGTAAGGGTTATTGAATATTTTAAGAACGAAGAGAAAGTCATAGAAAAAATATATAAACTATTAGAAAATTCTGGCAGAGCAGTCATTATTACCAAGAGTTTTCCTTCTATCTGGATGGGAAGAACCAGGATACTTAATTTCGTCTGTTCCTTGGGCACTCTTTTAAGAAGTAAAAAAGAGCAAGACAAAAATCAAATTAAATTGTGGCAAGAACGAAAGGGTTTTTTAAAACTAAGTAAGCTTATGCGACAAACTGGATTTAAAAAAATTAAAATTTTTCCTGTAATTTTAAGACCGCATATTTTCAAAAGTAGCAATGGAGAGTATCCAATAATTTCCAAGAGATATGAAAAGACATTATTACGGTTTTTTAATGCACTTACCAAGATAAGTTGGAAAATACCTCAGCCTTTAAGATATTTATTTTTATTTTTTTCTGAAACTTATTTGATTAGCGGAGTTAAAGAAAAATAAATTATATGAATATAGCCTTTCTTGGAAAACATTCAAGTCTTAACCCTTATAACATCGGGGGAGTAGAGTCGTATGCCAGACGTCTGGCTAAAGGTCTCTTTAACGAAGGGGATAAGGTAGATTATCTACTATTTGATTGTGATACTCTTAAAGAAGAGAAGTTTTTTGATTTCGCCCACCTTTATTACTTTAGGAAGTTTAATAGGGCTTTATCTAAAATAGAAAATACTTCTTACGATGGCATAGTTACTTTTTATATTCCTCCTAAATATCAACTTATTTATACTTTATTTAGGCGTCGGCATTGGCGCAATCTAAAATTTATAAATTTGCATGCCATTTATTCTACCTCTCTGATAAAAAAAACTCTGAGGGTCTTATTTAGCCACCTCTATTATCATCTAAATTTTACTACTTCACCCCTTTTGTCAGATTTTCTTACAAAAAATAAAATTCCTAACATTTTATTGTTACCACCGGTACCAGAATCTTATTTTTGTTCATTGGAAAAGAAATCTTCCCAGGGTAAATTGAGAATTTCATATGTGGGCAGAATTGATATTGATAAAGGTGTTTTTGATATCTTCGATTTATTTTCTAGATTAAAAAAAGAAAAATTGCCTTTTGAAACACAAATTTATGGATATTATCATCCTCACTCTAAATCTTCTCAGAAATTACATCGATTTTTACGCTCTCAAAATGTGGTGAGATACAATTCTTTAAATTGGGGGAGATATTCACCGCGCTCTGAAGAAAAAATACAACGGGTTTTACAAGAAACTGATATTTTGGTCTTAGCTTATAAGGATTTATTTACCACTTTGAATCCCCCTTTGGTTTTACTGGAGGGATTAGCTTCTTTATGTCTAGTTATTTCTACAAGGATTGGAGATATAGAATCTATAACAGGAGTTAATGATTTTATAATCGATAATGAGAAAGATTCACTATATCGTATTCTTAAAAAAATAAATAGAGAAATAATTTTTAGAGAGAGGTTAAGAATATATAATCGGAATTTAAAATTAAAGTTCGGTTTAACCACAATAGCTAAGAAATTTAGAGAAGTATTAAAGCGTGAATTGTCATAGATATTTTTAGCTAGATAAACTATATGTCTAAAGTTTTCGTTTCAAAAATTAATGGAAAATTAAAGGAAAGATTATTAGAAGGTTTAGAATGGATTGAATGGAAAAAAATCATTAGACCCGATTCTCGAATTTTTATTAAGCCAAATTTTACATATCCATTTTATAAACCAGGAGTAACCACTTCTCCTGAAATAATTGAAACGGTAGTCGAAATACTGAAAAGTCAAAACTCAAACATTATTATTGGTGAGTCAGATGGCGGTTCCTATGCCTGGAAGGCTGAAGAAGCTTTCAGGGGACACAATTTATATGAGATTTCAAAAAAATATGGAGTAGAAATTGTTAATCTAAGCAAAATTGATTCGGAGTATATTGAAACAGAGGTCGATGGTAGAAAAATTGGCCTTAGATTACCTGCTTTCTTATTACATGAAATAGATGCGTTTATCACTATCCCGGTCCCCAAGACCCATGTGATGACCGGAGCAAGCCTAGGTTTTAAAAATCAATGGGGGTGTATTCCAGAAGTAATGAGGTTAAGGTATCATTACCAATTTAACGAAGAAATTGTAGCGATAAACAAAATTTTAAGGCCAAAAATAGTAATATTTGATGGAAAATATTTTTTAGATAGAAAGGGGCCAATGGAAGGAGATTCTGTGCCAATGGATTTGTTAATTGTTTCAAATGATTTGGGTGCGGGAGATTTCATTAGTTGTCAAATAATGGATATTAATCCAAATAAAATATCTCATTTTAAAATCGCAAAAAGAGAAGGAATGTTTCCTAGTTCTATAAAAGAAATAAATCTTAATGACAATTTAGAAAATTTCAAGACTCATAAATTTCATCTTGATAGAAGTTTTTTGAATTGGATAGCTTTTCTCGCTTTTCACAATAAATTTTTGACCTGGCTTTTTTATCTTTCACCACTATCTGGGCCGATTCATAAAATTTTGTATTTGATTAAAGGGAAACCAAAAGATTATAGAGGCTACTAAAATATTTTTATGATGAAAGTATTACATTTAACAATTACCCTTAATCCAGAAGAAGGGGGAGGAACTCAAAAAGTCGTTTGTGATTTAGTTGAAACTTTGGCCCAAAAAGGTTTAGATGTAACTATTTTTTCAACATTAAAAAGGGGAGAGGAAATAAAGATTTTCCAGCCAAGAGGAGTAAAAATAAAAATTTTTCAGCGAAGTTTTTTTTCACATTTATGGAATTCTCATTCTCCTGCTTTACAAATTGCCCTTGAAAAAGAAATAAAAAACTTTGATTTAATTCACATTCATGGAATTTGGCATCACCTTCTTTTCGTTGCTTATAAAGCGGCAAAAAAATTTCATAAACCTTTTATAATTACCCCCCACGGTACTTTAGAACCCTGGCCATTAAGTTATAAATTTTTAAGAAAAAAAATTTATTACTCTTTAATCCAAAAAAGAATTTTAAAAGAAGCTTCGGCTATTCAAGCAATTACTACTCAAGAAGCCAAAAACATTCAAAATCTCGGGATAAAAACAAGAATAGTTGTAATCCCCAATGGAATAAACCTTAAGGAATTTCAGAAAATTCCTGAAAATAAAACGCTAGAAAGATTTTTCCCGGAGTTGATAAATAAAAAATATTTTCTTTTTTTGGGTCGTCTCCACCCAGTTAAAGGTCTTGATCTTTTGGTTAGAGCTTTTTCTCAAATTACTAAAGAAAGAAATGATATTTTTTTGGTCATTGCCGGACCCGATGAGCTAGGATATAGAAAAGAACTGGAAAAGATTCTTAAATCTGAAGATGCCATGGAAAATACCATTTTCACGGGTTTAGTAACTGAAGAAAAAAAAGTAGCCCTTTTAAGCAATGCCAATTTTCTAGTCTTACCTTCTTATTCTGAGGTCCGAGGCATATCCATTTTAGAAGCCGCAGCTTGTGGAATTCCGGTTATCGCTACTCATAAATGCAATTTTCCAGAGATCGAAGAATTTAAGACAGGTATCCTCATCGATCCTGATATTTCACAACTTAGAAAAGCAATTTTGATATTATTAAACAATCAAAATTTGGGAAAAGAGATGGGTGAAAATGGTAAAAAAATGGTTTTTGAAAAATTTACTTGGGAGAAAATTTCTGGTGAGATAATAAAATTTTATCAAGATCTTTTAGGAAATAAATTTTAATTTTGTTTTCAAAAATGTTAAAATTAAAATGAGCTTAAATTTATGAAACAAGTCGTCTTAAATTATAAAACTAGGAAATTAGAATTATTGGATGTACCAAGCCCGGTTGTAAAACCAGGCGGTGTTCTGGTTAAAAATATTAATTCTTTAATCAGTGTTGGAACAGAAAAATTAGTAATTAATTTAGCAAAAAAAAGTCTTTTAGAAAAAGCTAAATCTCGACCTGACTTAGTTAAGAAGGTTATTAACAAATTAAAGCAAGAAGGTTTATCCGAAACCTATCGGCAAACGATGACTCGTCTCGAAGAGAGTGTGCCTTTAGGTTATAGTTCAGCCGGAGAAATTATTGAAGTTGGTCAGGGAATCGAAGAATTTCAAGTAGGGGATAGGGTGGCTTGTGCTGGTCATAAATTTGCTTCTCATGCCGAAATAATTTTTGTCCCAAAAAATCTTTTTGTAAAAATTCCTAAGAATGTTAGTTTCGAAGAAGCGGCTTTTGTTAATTTAGGAGCAATTGCTCTTCATGGGGTGCGGATGGGAAGACCTACTTTGGGCGAAAAGGCGGTAATTATTGGATTAGGTCTTTTGGGTCAAATTGCTGTCCAAATTTTGAAGGCCTCGGGTTGTCAAGTTTTTGGCACTGATATTAGCGAAAAGAAAACGAACTTAGCAAAACAATTGGGAGCAGATGAAGTAGCAGTAACTGGTCAGGAAGATATTGTCAAAAGAGTAAAAAGTTTCACTAATGGAGTTGGAGCAGATATTGTCTATATTTTTGCCAGCACTTATAGTAATCAACCCATTGAACTCGCTGGAGAAATCGCTAGAGAAAAGGGCAGGGTAGTGATTGTCGGAGAAATAAGTATTAAGATTCCTCGGAAAATTTATTATGAAAAAGAATTAGATGTTGTTGTTTCTCGATCTTCAGGTCCTGGAATTTATGATCCCTTTTATGAAAAAAAAGGAATAGATTATCCGATTTCCTATGTCCGCTGGACATTAAGAAGGAATCTAGAGGAATTTCTGAGATTAATTGGTGATGGAAAAATAAAATTAGCCCCTTTTATTACTCACCGATTTAAAATTGAAGACGCTCTAAGGGCTTATGAGATGCTTTTGAGTGGCAAAGAAGAGTGTATCGGAGTTCTTTTAGAATATGAAAAAGAGAAAAAAGAAACTCCAAAAATTGAATTTGAAGCGAAAAAGAAAATAGAAAAAGAAAAAATAAACTTAGGTTTTATTGGAGTCGGTCTTCATTCAAAAGGAGTTTTATTACCAATTCTGAAAAAAATAAAAGATATTAATCTTTTAGGAGTAGCCGATATTCAAGGGATAGAAGCTCAGCAGGTAGCTAAAAAATTTGGTTTTCAATATTGCACAACAGATTATAAAAAAATCTTAGAAGATAAAAATATCAATACAGTAATGATTGCCACTCCCCACAATCTCCACGCCAAAATGTTAATTGAATCTTTAGTAGCAGAAAAAGATATCTTTTTGGAAAAACCTTTGGCTCTAAACGTAGAAGAATTAAAAGAAATTATTAAATATTATAAACAAAAACCATCTCGGGTAATGACAGGTTTCAATAGAAGATTTTCTCCTTTCTCTCTTTCTATTAGAAAATGGTTTGATTGGTACGATGGCCCTTTTATAATTAACTGCCAAGTTAACTTTGGTTTTGTGCCTAAAGATCACTGGGTCCACGATCCCAATATTGGCGGAGGACTTGTTATTGGTGAAGTCTGCCATTTTGTGGATTTAATTCAATTCCTGACAAATTCTTTACCTTCCGAAGTTTACGCCCAGACAATTTCTGGCAACATAGGGGAACACATTCCTGGCGATAATGTAATAATAAATCTAAGAATGGAAAACGGTTCCGTGGCTTCCATTATTTATACCGCTTCAGGAACCAAAAGTTATCCTCGAGAAATGATTGAGATTTTCGGTGGAGGAGCAGTGGGAGTTATTAATAATTTTCGTTCAGCAAGTTATTTCCAGGACGGCAAGAGTGAAGAGAAAAAGACCTTTAATATTGATAAAGGTCATCAAAACGAACTTATTATCTTTTTCGATTCAATTCAAAAAGGCAAAGAAACGCCTGTGAAGTTCAAAGACTATCTCTTTACTACTCTGACTACTTTTAAAATAATGGAATCAATTCAAACGAGTAGCCCTCAAAAAATAAATCTTGAAAACTTGAATTTATGAAGATATTACTCATTGATCCTCCTTTCAAATTATTTACCGGGTTTGTTAATTTTTACTTCCCAATGGGACTGGGATCTTTGGCCGCTGTTTTAAGAAAAGAAGGTCACCGGGTGACTATTCTTGAAGTAGATGCTCTTAAGAAAGGAATCGATGTTGATTTCAGTGAAGAATATAAAAGGTTAGAACTATATCGGCAGGGATTAAATAATAATCAGCACTGGGTCTGGAAAGAGATTAGAAAAATTTTAGAAGATTTCAAACCAGAGCTGGTAGGAATTACTGCAATGACTCCAAAATTTGGCTCAGCTTTAAAAACAGCTGAAGTTGTTAAAAGTTATAATCCAAAACTTCCGGTAACGATCGGCGGACCTCACCCTACCTTATTACCAGAGCAAAGTTTAAAAAGCAAAAATATTGATATTGCCATTAGAGGAGAAGGAGAAAGAACAATTATGGAGTTGGTTAAAGCAATTGAAGATAATATCAATTTAGAGAAGATAAAAGGTATATCTTTTAAAGAAAATGGCAAAATAATTCATAACTTACCTCGAGAGCCCATTGAGAATTTAGATGAAATTCCTTTTCCAGCCAGAGATCTTTTAATGAACTTCCCAAATTATACTTCAGAAGATATGGGAGCAATAATGGCTTCTCGGGGTTGCCCTTTTAATTGTACTTATTGTTGTCACCTTTGGGGTAAGCGAGTTAGATTCCGATCTCCAGAAAATGTAATTCAGGAAATAAAGGAGGTAAAACAAAAATACGGCACCCGACAATTTGAGTTTAAAGACGACACCTTCACCGTTAATCGAAAATGGGTAGTTGAACTTTGTGATTTATTGATTTCTGAAAAAGTTAACGTTAATTGGGGATGTACTACTAGAGCCAATCTTTTAGATGAAAAATTAGCTAAAAAAATGCAAAAAGCAGGTTGTAATATAGTCAGGATAGGAATAGAGACAGGAAGCGAAAGAATTTTAAAAGAGATTAAAAAAGGAGTAACTTTTGAGCAGATGAAAATGGCAGCTAAGACTTTGAATAAAATCGGGATGTTCTGGAGCGGTTATTTTATGATAGGGCTACCTACAGAGACTGAGGAGGACATATTAAAAACTTACAAATTTATGAAGGAATTAAATCCCTACTACGCAGGCCTAGGAGTTTATAATCCTTTTCCAGGGACTGAACTTTTCAATCAGGGGGTAGAGATGGGATTGCTCAATGCTAATGTAACATTGGAGCATTTTTTTAAAACTAATCCGAAAGATTATTTTTTTATCAATCCTAATAGGAGGACTTTAAATATTCCCAAAGAAAGATTCAATGAACTATTAAATTTTATGATGGATGTCTTTCACCAACACAATACCCAACTTGAAAATATTCTTCGTCGGGGCTTAGCCAGGAAAAAAGTTTATTTAGGAGACCCAAATCTATTACTGAGTGATTTTAGAAAAGCTCTTAAATGGTTATTAAAAGTTTAAAGGGGTCAATTTTATATATGAGAATTCTTCTTTTGACTAATTATTTTCCACCAGAGATTGGAGCAGCCCCCCATCTTTTTTTTGATTTTGGTGGGTATTTGGTTAAAAAAGGTTATGAGGTTCAAGTTTTAACCGGCCTCCCATCTTATAATTTAAGAGAAACTCCCAAAAAATATAAAAAAAAATTGCTGATGGAAGAAGAAATGGCAGGGATGAAAATTATAAGAATAGGAGGGACTCACCTCCCTTTTTCCAGAAAAATTGCCATTTTGAGGGGCGCTGAGCACTTTTGGTCGTCTTTTATGTTTTTTTTGGGAGCATTTTTTATTAAAAAACCTGACCTGATTTTATTTTATTCTCCTCCTTTGACCTCGGGTGTCACCGCTTGGCTTCTAGGAAAAATTAAAGGAGTCCCTTTTATTATCAATGTTCAAGATTTATTTCCCCAAAATGCCATTGATTTAGGGATACTTAAAAATAAAGTTTTAATAAATTTATTTTTGAAAATAGAGAAATTTGTTTATGAAAAAGCTGCCTTTATTACTGTTCATTCTCCAAAAAATAAAGAATATATAGAAAAAAGAGGAATTAAGAATGAAAAGATAAAAGTTATTCCCAATTGGGTAGATACAGAGAAAATTACTATGGGAGAAAGAATAAATGATTTTAGAAAAGAATGCAAATTAGGAAATAAATTTGTTGTGTCTTTTGCTGGAGTGTTAGGTTATTCTCAAGATTTAGATGTAGTGTTGGAAACCGCTAATCTTCTAAAAGAAAATAAAAATATTCTATTCTTAATAGTAGGGGAGGGACCAGAAAAAAAACGTCTTAGGGAGAAATCAAAAAAAATGAAATTGGAAAATGTGAAATTTTTGCCCATGCAGCCTCGGGAAAAATATCCTTCAATTTTGCATGCCTCGGATATTTGCCTGGTAACCTTGAGAAGGGAAGTGAAAATGCCGGTTGTTCCCTCAAAAATTTTAAGTATTATGGCCGCTGGTCGACCGATAATTACCTGTCTGAATTTAGATGGCGATGCGTCTGACTTAATTAATCAAGCTCACTGTGGTTACACCCTGCCACCAGGAGATTTTAAAGGATTATCGGATGCCATTTTGAAATTATATCATTCTCTTGAAAATCAAAAAGAGTTCGGCTATAATGGAAGAAAATATTGCGAGGAGAATTTTTCTTTAGATATTTGTATTAAAAAATATATCGAGTTATTCAAAATTATTAAAGAAAAATCAAATTATGGAGGAATATAGAACTTATTATCAAGATAAAATTATATTAGTTACCGGAGGGGCAGGTGCTATCGGAGTTAATTTAGTAAGGGCTTTGTCTGAAACTGGAGCTAAATTAATTATTATCCTCGATGATCTCTCCTCTTCTTATAAATGGAATGTTCCTTCTCTACCCAATTTAATCTTTATTGAAGGCGATGTCACCAATGACTTAGATCTAAAAAGAGTGTTTAATGAAAAACCAGAGATAGTTTTTCATCTAGCTGCCTTTTTCGCCAATCAAAACTCTGTAGATTATCCTGAAAGAGATTTGTTTGTAAATGGTTTTGGCACTTTAAAAGTCCTAGAATATTCAAGGTTCACTGGTGTTAAAAAATTTATTTATACTTCCTCCGGTTGCTCAATTTACGGGAGCAATTCTCCTTTACCGCTAAGAGAAGAGTTTATGTCAATGCATTTGAGTTCTCCCTACCAGATTACAAAAATGTTGGGCGAGCTTTATTGTAATTTCTTTCATAACCATTATAATTTGCCAGTAGTAAAAGCGAGATTATTTAATTCTTATGGCCCGGGGGAAGTACCGGGACAATATCGGAATGTTATTCCTAATTTTATTTATTGGGCAATGAAAGGATTACCTCTGCCAATCACTGGGACAGGAAAAGAAACGAGAGATTTTACTTACGTTGGAGATTTAGTAAATGGACTTCTGAGAGCGGGCTTTTATCAACAGGCGCTCGGACAGGATTTGAATCTCGCCTCCGGAAAAGAAACAAAAATCATTGACTTAGCCGAGATGGTCAATGAAGCGGTTGGTAACAAAGCAGGAGTAAGATTTGTCAGCCGACGAAAATGGGACACAAAAGATAGATTATTGGCTTCGGTGGAAAGAGCTAAAAAATTAGTGGGTTATGAACCGAAAACAGAATTTAAAGAAGGACTTATAGAGACTATTAAATGGTTCAAGGAAAATTGGGAAAAAATAGAAAAATCGGCTAAGTTCGGACCTGGGGTTTCTTCGGCAGTACGTGAGATTTATAAAAAAAATTTTTAGAATATTAGTGAACAAACTTTAATAAATGAATATACTAATAACCGGTAATAATGGATTTATCGGAAGATATTTAGTAAAGGAATTGATATCTAAAGGTGATTCCATAGTTGGGGTAGATTTATATCAAGATAGCCAATCGGGATCAATAACAAAATTTATTAAAGGTGATATTTGCGAAAAAAGTCTAATGAGAGAGGCAATAAAAGGAGTTGATCTCATTATCCACCTTGCGGCAAAACATCATGATTTCGGTGTCTCAAGAGAAGAGTTTTTCCGAGTTAATGAAGAAGGCACCAAGAATATTCTTGATATCGCCGAGGAAGAAGGAATTAAAAAGATTATTTTTTATAGTACGGTTGCTGTGTATGGTAAAGAAGAAGCAGATGAGTCAACAATTCCATCGCCTATAAGCGATTATGGAAAGTCAAAATTAGCTGCCGAAAAATTAATCCAAGAATGGGTTCAAAAAGACAGTTCAAGAATGGCAATCATTATCAGGCCAACACTGGTTTTTGGTATTAACAATTTTGGCAATATCTATAATCTTATTGATAAAATAATAAGTAAAAGGTTTTTCTGGGTAGGCGAAGGTAGTAATATTAAATCATTGGCTTACATTGAAAATCTTGTTGCAATGACCCTTTTTCTTACAGAAAGAATGAAGCCTGGTCTTGAGATATTTAACTATTCTGATGAACCTCATTTAACAACAAGACAAATTGCCGAGACAATCGCTAAATACGGCAATACTTCAATACCGAAATTGAAAATTCCTTATATTATTGCTAGAGTAGGAGGAAAAATATTAGATATTGCCGGCGAAATAACCGTTATTGATTTCCCCATTACCGGAGCTAGAGTTAAAAAATTTTTAACTAAAACATATTTTAAGGCAGAAAAAATAAGAAAGTTGGGTTTCAAACAACCAGTTTCTTTGAATACAGGATTTAGAAAAACCATCCAATGGTATCTACAACAAAAAAATATTGGGTAGTAATCAATGATTTATGGAAAATAAAAAATTTTTTTTGAATTTTATTTTACTAATTGGAGATATTATTTTAATGTACGTAGCCTTGCTTTTGACTCTCGCGATCAGATACGGAGATTTTTCTTTTTGGCCCGGACCTCAGACAAGAATTTTTTTCTGGCATTTTTCATTTTTGTCTTTTTTTTGGTTGTTAATTCTTTATATTTTTGATTTTTATAAAATTTCTCTTTTTAAAAAACCTCAGGATCTTTTTAGAAATTCAATAATTTTCCTCTTCTTAGCCGGAGCCATCGGTACGATTTATTTTTATCTCCAGCCTCAATTGGCTATCGCTCCCAAAACAATTTTGTTTTTAGATGTTTTATTTTGTACCGTTTTTCTTTATATCTGGAGAATTGTTTTTATTCAGATTCTAAAGTTTTTTGTAATTAAAGAAAAAATAATAATTATTGGCGCTCCTTCAAATTTTTCCGAGTTGTTGAATGATTCGCTAAAAATAGGGGATTATCAAATAGTTGCCTTTTATAATCCTGGTTCTTTGGATAAATCATTGCCATTTTCTAAATTAGCTCAATACGGCATTATCTCTGAAATTTATAAATTGAAAGAAATAATCGAAAAAGAAGGAGTGAATACAATAAGTTTTACCTCAGATTTTTATAAAGATGAAAAAATAGTAAAAGAAATTTTTCTGAATTTACCGCCGAAATTAAACTTCATTAACTTTACCGATTTTTACGAAAATCTAACAAAAAAAATACCTATTGAAGCAGTAAATGAACTTTGGCTTTTGGAAAATATTTCGCGGGTGGAGAGGAAAATTGATGAAATCTTAAAGAGAAGTTTTGACCTATTCTTTTCTTTTTTAGGTTTTTTAATTACTGCGGTTTTATTTCCTTTCATTGCTTTGTTAATCAAAATTGATTCTCCGGGGCCTGTATTTTTTCTCCAAAAAAGAGTGGGCAAAGACAGGAAAATTTTCACTTTATACAAATTTAGAACAATGGAGGTTTCTTTAAACCAAGACAAAGAACCCTGGCGAGAAAAAGACCCCGAGCAAATTATAAGGATTGGAAAATTTTTACGAAAATTTTATTTGGATGAAATTCCTCAATTTTTTAATATTTTGAAAGGGGATATGAGTTTTGTTGGACCGAGACCAGAATGGATAGAATTGGCTAAAATTTTTGAAAGAGAAATCCCTTTTTACTCTTTGCGTTACTTGGTTAAACCTGGCCTTACCGGCTGGGCTCAATTAAATTTTCCACCCTCAGCCTCAGTTGAAGAGGCAAAAGAAAAATTTCAATATGATTTATATTATATTAAAAACCACTCCTTCTTTTTAGATTTAGAAACCATCTTAAAGACCCTTCGGCTTATTTTTAAATAAGCTATTCCCAAATGTGAAATTATTTGCTATAATTAAAAAATGGCTGATAAAATTTATAAAAAATCTTTGACTTTTCCAAAAGAAGTTGATAAATTATTAAAAGGGTTAAAGATTTAATTTAGATTAAATTATATGGATCAGGAAGAAAAAATTCAACCAGAATATGAAGAAATAGATTTGATGGATTATGTTAAGGTGCTTTTGAAGAGGAAGTGGACAATTTTTGGGATATTTCTAGGAGCGGCAATAGTGGCTGGGGTTTTTAGTTTCCTTTCGCCGAAAATTTATAAAATTGATACTTCTTTGGAAGTTGGAAGAATAGGGGAACCTACCGTAACAATGTCAGAACAGTTAATAGAATCACCAGCCCAATTAGCAGAAAAAATTAAGGGCGATGTTTACGGAATTTTTGTCAGAGAAAAATTAGGAATTCCTGAAGAGAAATACCCTAAAATAAAAACCGAAAATCCTAAAGAAACAAGATTAATTAGTTTGGCGATAGAATCGACCGAACCACAAAAAGCCAAAAATATTTTAGAGGAAATTAATAATTTAATTTTAGCCGAGCATCAGGAAAAAATTAAAGCAAAAAAAGAACTTTTGGAGAAAGATATCGAAAGATTAAAAAATAAAACTACCTCTCTAGAAGAAGAAAAGAAAAATTTAGAAGCAAAGGTTAGTGCTCTTCAGAAAGTTTTACCATATGAAGAAACCCCCGGAACACAATTTGCTTTGTTCGACACCAAAGAAAAATTAGAAAAAAAGAAACAAGAAATAGAAAATTTATATCTTGAAATTAACAATCTTCAAAGATCTTTAGAAGATATTCAGCCAACTAAAATAGTAAAGAGCCCAACTGTTTCTGAAGGACCAGTAAAGCCAAGACCCCTGCTAAATATAGTAATTGCTGCTGTTTTGGGTTTGTTTATCGGAGTATTTTTGTCTTTTTTCCAGGAATGGTGGGAAAAGAATAAGATAAAAATTAGAGCTCTTGACAAAGGGTTTTGAATTTGCTAATATGATAATGTGAGTGCTAGCCCAAAAGGCAGCTCCGATTTTAAGCAGGCAACAGGTTTTCCTCGAGCAAAACCTGTTGCTTTTTTATAGCATGCGAATAGCCTAACCTCGCTACGCTCGGGGTATGCCTGCCCCATATAATCCCGAAGGGATTTGTTCGGGGCGAATGGGCCCATGCGAATTAAAAAGGGCCGGGAGAGTTTACCCCAATTCTAAGTCTTTTGTGAGTGCTACCTCCCGACCCAGTTATATTTTAGCAGGATTTTTGTTAAAATAAAACAATGGATATCAAAAAAGAATTACCGGGGGTTAAAGAAAATGTTTTGCTAAAAAACCACACGACTTTTAGAATTGGGGGGAAGGCAAAATATTTTTTTGTGGCAAAAGATAAAGAAGATATTATCAACGCGGTTTCAATCGCAAAAAAATTAAAATTGCCGTTTTTTGTTTTGGGTGGGGGGAGCAATACTTTAGTATCAGATAGGGGATTTGAAGGACTTGTAATTAAAATTCAAAATTCCCGCCTTCGCCAAGGCTTCGGCGGGCAAGCAAAACTCAAAACTATCTATGCGGAAGCTGGAACCTCATTGGGTCAATTAGTTAATGTTGCTTTAAAAAATAGTTTAACAGGAATGGAATGGGCGACAGGAATTCCAGGAA
>Ga0315280_10001811_pt1 | contig 35729 bp, 34 predicted proteins | sample YL17G06_40_MG_FD_203697 | JGI IMG/M metagenome (GOLD analysis project Ga0315280, IMG submission 203697) | Sediment microbial communities from Yellowstone Lake, YNP, Wyoming, USA - YL17G06_40 | ecosystem: Environmental > Aquatic > Freshwater > Lake > Sediment | place: USA: Wyoming | collected... | reverse complement strand
TGAGGGTGTGGCTGAGAGCGCCAGACGAGTTGTGGAGCACATTCGGCGCACCTAGGCATCATCAACCCGATGTAGAAGAGGAAAGTGACAGGACAGTTGCCCGTTCAACCCATCTGGACACGCTTTGATGCACAACCCGCATCGCTGGCCCCTGAGAGCGGTGAAGATATAGCTGTGACAAAAACTTTCATTCTTGTTCGAAACGAAGAACAGCTTGGAGGTTAGGCGAGATGAGTGGGAAGAATCCCTGGCAGATCTTCAGTGAGGAATGCAAAGGCGTCGCAGACGCCTACCAACACCTGATGAAAGAGGCGAATCTCGGAGGGGTGCTCGACGAGAAGACTAGACTCCTCATCCTCATCGGCATCTACTCCACGACGCGGGATCCTGTCGCGCTGCGCCACTTCGTCCGGGAAGCCATCAAAGCCGGGGCTAAGAGGAGGGAGATTGAGGCGGCGGCGCTGCTACCGTTCTCCACCGGAGTTACCTCTGCCGAGCTGAGCATACCGCTGATAGTTGAGATCTGTCAAGCTGAGAAGTAGGAACTGACCAGACATCTCCATTGTATATCGAGCCTATGTCGAGCTAGTGCTCGTTATCATAGCTGGCGCGCCATCCAACATCCTTGGAGCAGTGACCGCGCCAGATTCTGAATTGTCGAGGAGGATTTAAATATCGCTATTGATATCGTTATCGCTTCAACGGTGATATGACGATGCGCCCGTGTGGAAGACACTGGATGAGACACACAGCGATCGTTCCTAAGGGGTTCATACGGTGTCAAGTGCTCGAGTCGCTGGGCGAGAAACCCATGTCGGGTTCGGAAATAATGGACGAAATCGAAAAGAGAACAGATGGACGTTGGAAGCCGAGTCCGGGCTCAATCTACCCGCTTCTGTCATGGCTGCAAGATAACCACTACATAAAAGAGGTGTCCGCCGAGGAGACCGACATGAAGCGCTACACGCTTACGGAGAGCGGCAAAGCTCTGCTGAAGGAGCAAAGAAGGATCCGGGAGCAGTTCAGAAGAGAGGCGAAACTCTTCCCCCCACCCTTCTTGGGAGCACTATGGTTCCGCATACCACCAGAAAAGACCAGTGATCTGCGCGAGTCAATGCACAGACTCATCTCAGCCTTTTTCGAGCTCGGAAGTGATCTGGAGGAGAAGTTCTCGGAACAGGCCCTAGAAGACGTTCGGAAGGTCTTGGATGAGGCCGCGGGCAGAATCGAGGAGATAGACCGAAAACTGAGAGTGCAGAGCCATGAGTGAGGACGTAATCAAGGCTGAAGGGCTGACAAAGGTCTTCAACGGGAACATGACAGCCGTCGACCACGTGGACTTCAGCGTCAAGAGAGGCGAGATCTTCGGGTTCATAGGACCTAACGGCGCTGGAAAAACCACGACCATCAACATGCTCATAACGATCCTGAAGCCAACCGAAGGCAAAGCCTTGGTTTTTGGATACAACGTCCTGAAACAGGCAAGCGAGGTCAGAAACGTAATCGGTGTCGTACCCCAAGAATACACGGCGGACGAGGACCTGACCGGCGTCGAAAACATCATCCTATGCGCAGACCTCTACGGCATCCCACGTCATGTCTCCAAGGAGCGCGCCATCGAGCTGCTAGAGCTCGTTGAGCTGACAGCCTTCAAGGACAAGAAGGTCATGACCTACTCCGGCGGAATGAGGCGGAGACTGGAACTCGCATGCGGGCTGATCAATAGACCCAAAGTTCTCTTCCTCGACGAGCCGACTCTTGGTCTGGACGTTCAGACACGATCCGCCACCTGGAACTACATCAAACTGCTCAAGAAGAACTTCGATATGACGCTCTTCATGACCACGCACTACCTGGAAGAGGCGGACGCCCTTTGCGACCGTATAGCCATAATCGACCACGGAAAGATCATCGTGGTCGGTCAACCGGAGGAGCTGAAGCGCGGGCTGGGCGGAGACATAATAACTCTAGCCATCAAGGACGAGGCTGATGTAACCAGTCTTGTTGAGAAGATTGAGAACGTGAAGGAAGTTAAGAAAGAGAACGGCGCCTACAGGATCAAGACTGAGAAAGGCGAGCTGACCGCCCCGCTGATCATCGAGGCTCTTAGGGAGGAGGGCCATGTTGTGACAAAGCTTTCCCTCACCGAGCCCACCCTGAACGACGTCTATCTCGAGTACACGGGCAAGTCCATGCGCGACACAGAGGAATCTAGGGAACACGTCTTCGCACAGAGAATGACGATGCGGAGGGCAAGAGGATGAGCGAAACGAACAGTAACTCCCAGAGCAGACTCCACGGCATCTGGGCCCTGACGAACAGGGAGCTCAAGAAGTGGTACAAAGAGCCGATTCCGCTTCTCTTATCCATAATCCAGCCTGTTATCTGGATGGGCCTGTTCGGGAAAGCCATGAATCTGGGAGCCATCTTCACAGGCAATGCCCAGATACCCCCGCAGATCGCGCAGCAGCTCATGTTTCAAACGTTCAAGACAGACGACTACTTCTCCTACATGGCTCTCGGCATGGTATCTTTCGTCGTGCTCTTCACAACCATGTTCAGCGGCATGTCGATCGTGTGGGACAGACGCTTGGGCTTCCTGAACAAGGTACTCAGCACCCCAGTGTCCAGGGGCGTGATAGTCTTCTCAAAGGTCCTGTCCGCAACCTTCAGATCGATGATCCAAGCGGGAATAGTCATAGTGCTAGCGCTGGCGTTCGGCATGAAGTTCGGAGCAACCTTCAGCCCAATAAATATCCTCGGAGTGTTCGCGGCCATATTCCTGATATGTCTGGGTCTATCCTCGCTCTTCCTAGCCATCGCCATAAGGTCGACGCGCATGGAAACGCACATGGCAGTCGCAAACTTGCTCACCTTGCCTCTCATGTTCGCGAGCAACACCTTCTTCCCGGTCTCGCTGATGCCCGACTGGATACAGATCGTAGCCAAGATAAACCCCGTAACGTACACGACCGACGCTGTCAGACAGCTGCTGATCTACACGATCGACGGTACACAGCTCTTGATAGACTTCACCTATCTGGGCGTCTTCGCGGCGGTTTTCACCACGATGGGCATAGTGCTCTCATGGAGGTACTTGAGCAAATAGGCGCACGCGGTCTTTGTGGCAGCAGTTGAAGCTGTAGAATTCAAAAGCTCGTAGGTCCCCTCATCATTTACACGTAAGTCTGAAGCTTTTTGTATTCAGAGTTCCCAGCACCATTTCTTCATCAACCACTCCGAAGTGAAGATAGAAGGGGAATCTTGAAAGCGGAGCACGTGAAGGTCGTTCCAGCGATAAACGGTGTTAGACCCGACGTTGGGCTTAATTGCTCGGTATGAAAAGGATTTTTACACGAAACCATATTATAAAGAATACTATGAAATATTCTACAGTGTTTCTCACGGTTCTTCTTCTCCTTCTTGCCCAAACAAGATTTCTCACGGCAATCCCTGATGATGCCACCCGAAACGTTACGACGAGAATCACGAACGCGCCCCTCAAGAACGGTGCGGGTGATCCGCTCGACAATCTGGAGTTCACCTATGATGACCCCTACGAAGTAGTCTGGCCCGCCGAATACTGGATAAAGAGACCAGTCTTTGTAAGGAACAAAGGAACAACCGACCTGAACATACAGGGGAGGATGAAAGTCGTGGAAACCGGGGATGAGATCAGCGGTTTCCCTCAGCCCTTCAATCTCTACCTAGCCCCCGGAGAAAACCAGACCATCTGGGTCGTGCTCGGCGCCTCCCATCTTGGTTTGACTTCGCAGGATCTGGAGAAGGAAAACACCTACACAAGAACGATAAGACTCACCGTTTCCCTGCAGACCATACCCATGCCGCTTGATGGCGGCGACGGTTCGGTCAGAAACATCTACCTGAAGCACGTAATAGCGGTCAAGCCAATAACGTGGACCGAAAACCATCCGAACGCCGTGATCTACGGCACCGTGTACGACAAAGCCACCGGCAAACCCCTAAACGATACGAAGGTCGAGTTCCGCGGTGTCCCCATGGGTCGCACACCCTACACAGACAAATCGGGATACTATGAGGTGAGATTCTACGCGCACACAAACGTAGAGAACAAGCGAGTCTGTCCGTATGTCCTGTGGATTGAGAGGTCGGGCTACGAAGCCTTCATAAAACCGTTCTGGCCGGTCAGCGGCGACAATATCAAGCAGGACGTGTACCTGGAAAAAACGAGAGAGAAGGTCACAGCCACCCTCATGAAACGGGTGGAGACGAACATGACCATCTACCGGGGCGCCGTGTCGAAGGATGAGCGGTTTGTTGTCTTCTCTCAGGGTCACCACGAAATCAACATAAGTGATGAAGAAGCCGCCAGTGTTGCAAGCGTCCTGCTCTTCGACACGAACGGCACGATGCTCTGGAAGTACACGCCGGGATGCGGAGAGATATGGGGTGTGGACATCTCCGACGATGGGTCCTACGTGGCCGCTGCGGTTTGGGGGCTGGAGCAGTACAACGGCTTTGCAAAGGCGATTCTCCTCGATCACAGTGGAAAGCTGGTGTGGGACACCTCGAGGCTGGGGTCGATCGGAACCGCGGAGATCAAGTTCTCCCACAGCGGCAAATATGTGGCTTGGGGTACCGGCCCCGGGACCCTGTACCTCTTTAACAGGACAAACGGGGAGATCGTGTGGACGCGGTTCGTTGAGGGTCAGATAAGACAGATCCTGTTCAGCGCCGACGATTCTCGGGTCTACGCGGGCAGCGGTGACGGATACCTGTACACCATTCGAGCGGATAACGGCCAAGTCCTCTCTCGAACCTACATCGAGGCCTGGCCATACAGCACCGGAGGTATGAGGCTGTCAAGGGATGGAAAATACATTGCGACGGGGAGTAAGATAGGCAACATAACGTTGGCGAACGCGACCAGCGGCAGGAGACTGTGGACTTTTGACACCATTGGCGGGGCGAACTCGATCGATATCTCGCCGAACAACGATTTCGTGATCGCGGGTTCCGGTGGAGCAGTTCCTCTATCCCTCTTCGACATCAGCGGCAACCTCAGGTGGTGGAAACCCGTCGACGCAAAGTCGGTGATGATCGCACCTGATGGAAAGCACATCGTGGTTGGCCGCGACTGGGGGGTAGAGGTAATGAACACGAACGGCACGGTGGTTTGGAGCCACCTGGAGGACTTCACCTACATACACAACCCAGTGGAAACGCACTTCGTGTACATCAACAGGAACCAGACCAGACTGATCACCGGTCACGGCGGCGGCGCCGTCTACTTCTGGAACATATCGATCAGACCGACCAGCGCTCAACCCTCAGCCCTGACGCTGCCCCCCGAATACATCGCCTACATTGGTGGCGCCGTCCTAGTCGTGATAGCCGCTGTTGTGATCGTCAGGTCAAGGAAAAGACACGTTCATTCACGCGACCTCCCGCAGGCTCCCAGATGAAGTCCTACCTCACGACCTCTCAGCGCTAGCAACTCAAGATTTTTCGAGAACCTACTTGTCTTCAGGCAAGTTTGTCCATGTTTAAATTATAGCTGGGTTATGTAGAGTTCACTGCAACTGTTTGGAGCAACTCAGATTGAAAGACGTGAGGGATCAGGTGGGTTTTTGCGGGATCTGGTGTGGCAGTTGTGCGGCCGGGAACGGAGCCATAGTGGAACTGACGAGAAGATACGAGGAGATCGTGAGGAAGTACGATTTGGAGAAGTGGGCTCCTAAGGACTTCAATTTCAAACAGTTCATGAAGGGACTCGCATCGATACAGGCAATGTCGCTGTGTCCGGGATGCAGGAAGGGCGGCGGACCTCCAGACTGCAGCATAAGAACCTGCGCCCGAAATAAGGGAGTACTCAGCTGCAGCCAATGCGGAAAGCTCGCGAGCTGCAAGAATTTCGAATGGTTGGAGAAAGGTAATCCTAGGATAAGGGAGGACCTGAGGAAACTCGCAGGCAAGAATCAGAAAGAACTCGTCAAGAAGTGGACCAGCGAACTAAGAACGAAATGGCCCCACTGCGTCTTGTCCTGCAAATCCATTCAAGAACACCGACCAACTTCAAACTAGCAATCCTAATATGATCGGCTAGGAGAAACAATTGTATCCTAGAGCTGGTGTTCAGGATGGAATTGAAGAAAAGCCAGACTGAGAAGAACCTCCTCGCGGCTTTTGCCGGAGAGTCACAGGCGAGAAACCGATACACCTTCTTTGCGAATGTAGCAAGGAAAGAAGGCTTTGAGCAGATCGCAGCCATTTTCACCGAGACCGCTGACAACGAGAGGGAACACGGAGAACTCTTCTTCAAACACCTCCAAGGCGGAGATGCCCAGATCACCGCAACATATCCTGCAGGCATCATAGGAACCACCGCCCAGAATCTGAAGGCTGCTGCTGCCGGCGAGAAGCTGGAGTGGGTGACACTGTATCCAGGTTTCGCTGAAGTCGCTGCGAAGGAAGGCTTCCCGGAGGTGGCAAACACGTTCCGACGGGTTGCGCTTGTCGAGGCTACCCATGAAAGGAGGTACCTGAAACTTCTGGCGAGCGTGGAATCCGGCCAAGTATTCAGGAAGCCCGAACCGGTCAAGTGGAAGTGCCGCAACTGCGGCTACGTCATAGAGGCCAAAGAAGCACCTGCGAAGTGCCCTGTCTGTGGTCACGAACAGGCCTACTATGAGCTCTTCTGCGAAAACTACTAAGGCTGCTGCGGACGTTTTTCACCGTAAACTATACACACATATCTTTTTCTGGGATAGGTTAGCAAGATTGACTGAAACTTAACATCTCCTAACCCGATCTCCTCGAGTTTCCTCTTGAATCTCTCATCCACCACCCATCCAAGCTCCCAGGATCTCCAAGGCTCCATGATTGCAAATTTACCGCCTGGCTTTAATACCCGAACCATTTCTAAAAACACCTTTTCTCTTTCTCTGCGAATAGTGTATATGGCGAAACTTGCGACAACAATGTCGAAGTAATCATTCGGATACGATATGTCTCTTGCATCACACTCCTCAAACCTAACTTTGCCAGCCACCCCTTCGATTTCGGTGTTTCTGACAGCGTTTTCGAGTCCGGTACCTCCCCCCAACCTCATCCATACATCGATTCCCACAATCTCGCTGTTCCTTATGGCCTTGGCAAAGCCTATCGCCAGGAATCCTCCCCCAGTCCCAACGTCAAGAACTCTATTCCCATCTTCCGGTCGGATCAATTTCATGAACTCATCCCTGATCCTCAACCTGTCTTCGAGAACACCACCTCCCATCCATCTGACTCCCATGAAAACGAAGTATGGCGAGGGCAAGATCAACAGAAGTAGCAGGGGGTAGAGAGCCATCGTCCCGACAAGGCCGACAACTAGCAAGATTACTCCCAAGGTCAAATTGATGAAAACGTGCAACCCCACTCCACCATAGTTGGGCTTCTCCAAAGCAGCCCTTCCAGCCTTTATCTCCGATATCTAGCGTGCCAAAGCGCGCTCACACCATATGATTCTACCCGACTTCGAGATCTCTCGAGGCGATCACGTCAACCCCCAAGTTCAGAATGTTCTCAACAACAACCGTGCCGAGCTTGATCGGAGCCTGGACAGTTATCTTGGAAAGTTCTCTAGCACAGTCCATCATCTTCTCCTTCGGAATAGGCCCAGTTGTCCTCACCGGTAGCACGCGGTTTCTAGCCCCCCTCACCATGACCGTCGTGAAGAAGTCTCTAACCGGCGCCTTGAGCTCATTCGTAGCGTAGGTTTTTCCACGAGGACACTCTACGTTCGCGACAGCCAGCACCTTTCCCTTTTCGAAGACCACCCTCGCCCTACAGCCCACGGGGCAGATGATGCAGGTGACCTCGCAAACATCTCTCTTCACCGCTCGCTCCTCCTGGCGATGTTGATTCTTATTTTTCCTCCTTCACCCTGTAATCCCCTCGGAAGTTTGATCGCCACAAGTTCCGAAGGCTTCACAGCACGCCTAAACACGCGCAACTCACCCCCCACACTCACTGTCACACTATGCTCGGGCCTCTTCACTCTAAGATAGAGGGGCGTAGGTACCTCACCGCTAAGGATCTGGGGCACGACATACCGCACGTTCCTCCCAGGCTTCACAGACAACCTCCTCCTGAGGGGCGGCAGTTTGCCCAGAGCATATCTCGCGGCGCTCTGCCCGGCGATCTCACTCGACTCGGTCACATGATCAACCAGATCGTGCACGTGAACAACGTTCCCACAGGCGAAGACGCCTGGGCTGGAGGTCTCCATGTACTCGTTGACAATCGGACCTCCCGTTCCGGGATCCAGAGCAACGCCCATGCCTCTTGACAGCTCGTTCTCCGGAATCAGCCCGACGGACAAGACCAGAGTGTCGCACTCGACAACCCTCTCTGTGCCAGGTATCGGTCTTCTCCCTCCATCAACCTTGGCAATGGTCACTCCCTCAATCCTGTCCTTGCCGTGGATGAGGGTGACTGTATGCCTGAGCAGGAGAGGTATGTTGAAGTCATCCAGGCATTGGACCACGTTTCTGCTGAGTCCACCAGGGTATGGCAATACCTCCAGAACCGCTTTGACCTCAGCACCCTCCATCGCGAACCTTCTCGCCATGATCATACCTACGTCACCCGAGCCGAGGATTACCACCTTTCTTCCCGGCATGTAGCCCTCGATGTCCATGAGCCTCTGAGCCGTTCCAGCGGTGAAGATTCCAGCGGGTCTGGTTCCGGGTATGCCCAAAGCCCCTCTGGCCCTCTCTCTACACCCCATGGCCAAAACGATTGCTTTGGCGTGGACGTCTAGCATGCCCTCCGCGCTGTTCACAGCCACGATCTCCTTGTTCGGAGAGACCTTGAGTACCATTGTCTCCAGCAAGCAATTGATGCCGAGATTCTGGGCGGCTCGGATGAATCGAGAGACGTACTCTGGCCCTGTCAGGTCTTCTTTGAAGTAATGTAGCCCGAAGCCGGTGTGGATGCACTGGTGGAGGATCCCGCCCAGCTCCTCACCGCGCTCGAGAATCAGTACGCTTCTCGCTCCCTCCCGTTTGGCTTTGATAGCCGACGCTAGACCGGCGGCTCCGCCGCCCACCACGGCTACGTCCACCTCTCTCTGAATCATTTGGCTCCCTTTTGGAGGAGGGTTTTGACCTCGTGGGGCAGGACTTCAGAGTGGCCGCCGCGCTTGGTGATCTCCGTCACCGGTACTCCGAGTTCTTTAGAGATGATTCGGATGAGGTGAGAAGTGCAGAAGCCGCCTTGGCATCTTCCCATGCCGGCTCGGGTGCGGAACTTGATGCCGTCGAGGGTGGTAGCCCCGCGCTTTATGGCTTCAACGATTTCTCCTTCGGTCACGTGTTCGCAGCGGCAGATGACATGCCCCCACTTGGGATCCTCTGCGATCCGTTCTTCTGCCTTATCGATGGAAAGCTCGCGAATTGATCTATCAATGGATCTGTGGCTAGGGTTGAAATGCCCTTTCTCCCGCAAACCCAGCCCTGCTTCGCTGAGCAGGGAGGCTACCATCTCCGCGATGGCGGGGGCAGAAGTTAGACCCGGAGACTTGATGCCTGCGACGTTGATGAAGCCCCTGGGTTCCTCGTACGCCGCGATTATGAAATCGTCGACGTTCGACTCGGCGCGCAGGCCAGCGTAGTTGCTGATCATCATGTCACGTTTGGAGGAGAGCTTCGGCACGAGCTTGAGCGCGCCAGTAAAGACCTCCTCCAATCCGTCACGCGTCGTCGCCAGATCCGTCCGGTCTTCAATGTCGTTGGCGTTGGGACCGATGAGCAGATTTCCATCGACGGTGTGCGTGACCACTATCCCCTTGCCGAGCCTGGCGGGAATGGGAAAAAGAATGTGTCTGACGAAATTTCCTAGGGCTTTGTCGAAGACGAAGTACTCGCCCCTTCTTGGGGTGATTGCGAAATGGTCTACCCCAGCCATGGCTGAGACTTCGTCCGAGAACAGTCCGGCAGCGTTGACTGCGAACTCGGTCTCTATGAAGCCCTTGCCTGTCTCAACTCCCTTCACAGAGTTCCGTTCTACGACCACTCTCGTAACCCTGGTCTCCAGCATGATCTGTACACCGTTTTGCGCAGCGTTCTCGGCCAATGCGATAGCCATGTCGTAGGGAGAGGTGACCCCGGCCGTCGGGGCGTAGAGGGCAGCCACTGCTTTCTCGTTCAGGTTGCACTCAAGGTCGAGAAGCTTCTTGGGGTTGTCGATGATTTCAAGCCCAGGAACACCGTTCTTCTCGCCTCTGTGCTTGAGTTCCACAAGTGTCGAGACTTCGTCTTCTCCCAGCGCCACGACAAGTGAGCCCGTTCTCTCAAAGGGCACGTCGAGCTCACTGGCGAGCCTAGGCCAGAGGGAGTTGCCCCTGATACACAGCCTGGCCTTCAGGGTTCCAGGCTTGTCGTCGTACCCAGCGTGTATGATGCCCGTGTTCGCCTTGGTTGAGCCGCCGAATGCTATGTCAGCTTCCTTATCAACCAAGATGACGCTCAGATCGTATCGGGATAGCTCTCTGGCTATGGATGTGCCGATGATGCCTCCACCGACAATGACCACGTTTGCCCTCATCCATGGAACCCCCGCGTAGCGCTAGGTCGCCCAGCCCTTGGCTCGAGCCACAGCCTTCCTCCACCCGCTGACCAGCCTTCTCCTCTCTTCTCCAGCCATTATCGGCTCGAAGCGCCTCTCAACCCTCCAGTTTCTCGCCAGTTCCCCTCGATCCCTCCAGTAGTCGACAGCTAAACCCGCCAGATAAGCCACGCCGAGGGCCGTTGTCTCCGTTATTAATGGTCTCGTGAGGGGAACTCCCAGAACATCGGATTGGAATTGCATGAGGAAGTCGTTTGAGGCCGCGCCCCCATCAACCCTTATCTCGGACAACCGTATCCCAGAGTCGGTCTCCATACACTCCAAGACGTCCCTAACTTGATACGCGATTGACTCTAGGGTTGCTCTGATGACATGATTCTTTGTTGTGCCTCGGGTTATTCCGACGATGATTCCCCTTGCGCTCGGGTCCCAGTGGGGGGCACCTAACCCCGAAAAGGCCGGGACCACATAAACTCCACCGCTATCCTCCACCTCTCTGGCGTACTGCTCACTCTCAGCGGCATTGCGAATGAGCTTCATCTGGTCCCTCAACCACTGGATGGCTGCGCCCGTGATGAAGACGCTCCCCTCCAGCGCATACTCGACTCCGTCTTTGAGACCTGCGGCGATAGTGGTGAGTAGACCTGACTTTGAGTGGACCGCCTTTCGCCCGGTGTTCATGAGCATGAAGCTGCCGGTTCCATACGTGTTCTTGGTCATGCCCTGGCTGAAGCAGGCTTGTCCGAATAGAGCTGCCTGCTGGTCTCCAGCATCTCCGGCTATGGGGATCTCGCCACCGAAGATCTTCGACGAGGTTTCACCGTAAACTTCGCTTGAAAGCCGGACCTCGGGGAGGATACTCTCAGGAATGCCCAGCATCTCGAGGATCTCGTCATCCCAGACTAGCTTCTTGATGTCGAAGAGCATCGTTCTGGAGGCGTTCGTGTAGTCCGTGATGCGGACTCGGCCGCCGGTGAGCTTCCAGATCAGCCACGTATCCACGTTTCCAAAGATCGCCTCGTTCTTCCGGGCTTTTTCGCGCGCCCCGTCCACGTTATCCAGTATCCATTTGATCTTGGTTCCGGAGAAGTAGGGATCGACGACCAGCCCCGTCTTCCTCTTGATCTCAGCCTCCCACCCGTTCTTTTTGATCTGACTGCAAATATCCGCGGTTCTTCTGCACTGCCAAACGATCGCGTTGTACAGCGGCTCTCCAGTCTTCTTGTTCCATACGATTGTGGTTTCCCTTTGATTCGTAACTCCGATAGACGCTATGTTGGAGGCGGAGAGGTTCGCCCTGGTCAGAGCCTCCCTGGCGGCTTCGAGTTGCGTGGTCCATATCTCCCTCGGATCGTGCTCCACCTCTCCCGGACGCGGGTAAATCTGCCTGAACTCCTTTTGAGACGCTGACACTATGTTGCTTGCTCGGTCAAAGACTATCGCCCTCGAGCTCGTGGTGCCCTGGTCGAGCGCGAGGATATACCTTTCCATTCTTTCCTATCTCTCCGATCAGCATCGTGATTGTTTGTCTAGCATCCTTGTTACCTGACATTCTTAAATACAGATACTGAGGAACCCCGACGCAAGTGACTTGCCATGAAAGGAGCAGAAGCGGCTGCTAAGATCCTGCAGATGGAGAGAACACGGCAGGTATTCATCTTCCCCGATGATCCGCTGGCGACGCCCTGCGGAGATATCGGAATCAAACCATACCTAGCCAAGACCGAGCGCAGCGCAATAGCCATGGCTGACGCCTACACACGAATCAAGAACGGAACGGAGATCGGCGTGTGCTCGGTCATGTCCGGAGGGGGAGTCGAGAACTCCTTCGAGGGCATAGCCCAGACCTGGGAGGACCTTGTACCGATCCTCTTCGTTCCCGGTGGCCAGAGTGAGTGAACAAAGAGATCATTGGTTAGAGATAGCTGGAATTGCCTCAGTAACTATTCTTGACAGCGCTCACTTTTCCGCTTCTGCCAACTTTTAACTGATGTACACTTCTATATACGATAACATTCGCGTTTTCAACTTGAATGAGGTCACCTACAGAAATTTCATCTATTTGTTTGTTCCACAAAGGCAATTGGATGGTTCCAGTTTCGTCACTGATGAGAACGTTTGTCACATTAGCGTACCAACCAAAACGGGTTGTGACGACCCTTGGCTGAGATACTTCGAGAACCCTTGCCTTTACGTTAACCCGTCTCATTCCAACCCTTAGATCTTTAATCTGATGGTGACTTGATTTAGCCTCTTGGGCTGATTTTCTTATAAACGACGCCCTATAGGCGAACTCTTTGAGTGGACTGGTTTTTGCAAGAATGTGCTCAGGTATAGGAAATTGCGCAACCACTTTACGACTGTTGGTTATGAGAAAGATTGCGTGATCCTGTGTCTTCACGCGGCATTCGATCGATAGTTCTCCACACGCAGCTTCATCATGCTTTAAAGCATCAAGAAAACTACTAAAAAATTTGCCTGAATCAATTTCGTACTTCACTGAAATTCCAGCAAGATACTCGAGAAGCCGCATGTCATCGTATGAATACCCACCGGGAGGTCTTCCCCGTGTAGTCCACATTTTGTTTCGCATTTTACCTGTTCCCTACTCTTGTGTCAAAGTAATTTCGATCGTTGAAACCATCCTTGCTCTGCCTTCGCCTTCTCTTGGCGGCATTTCTTCGGTTCCTATGGTGATTTTGCCTATGCCCAGGTCTTTCATGAATCTGTGTCTGGTTATCTCGGCGGCATCGACGGCAGTAACTATTGCTTGTCCTCTCGCCTTCAAAGTAACTTCTTTAGCGTTGAACCCGCTGAAACTTGTCATAATCCCCAACACGTAATTCATCGGAGGCTTTCTACCCACGTATATGACGTTTGGTTCTTTAGACAAAATTCGATTTCCTCTTGTCGGTGTTGACAAAGACAATAGGCGAACGTCACTTTTAAACATGGGTCAAATATCTCAAGACCTTCCATACGCCTATAGAATTCAACCCAGAGCAGGTCCAATTCCTAAACATGTACTCGCTAGGTCAAAGGGGTTAGGCAGCGAAACTGAACTCACGGAAGCCTTTGCTAATACTTTAGATAAAACTTATGACGCTTGACTCCACCCACGTATGGCACTTGCAGAGAATCCTGTAACCCTCTTCAAGACTTGGAGGTACGAAGGCTAGGGCATATCTAAGCGAGTTTATCTGCATTCCACAGTTTGGACAAGTAACAGCTTTGAATGGAGTACTTGCTTGAAATCGCACTCATTGCAGACTAGGCGGCGCTTCGAGAATTTCATTTCTTCCTGAACCCAATCTTCTTGCGCTTCGCCTTCCGCTGCCTCTTACGCTTGGCATGTTTCGACTCTAGCTTTTTTCGCTCGGATTTTCGACTCAAGGCTCCAGCCTCCAGTTCACACTACCAAGCCGAATGGAAAAGGTTTCTCTCACGGGTAGAGCCACACCCATCCTTCGAGTTCAGTCAATTGTCTTCCGCACTTGGAGCAGAGCTGTGATTCAGGCAAGGATTATCGTGTTTCGCTTTAGCACTACAAGATTTAGGCACTGAAATACCATAGGGGAGAGGGGGAGGAGTCATGTATGAGCACTACAAGACTAGAACTCGCTAGCAGATTTGCCAGTCTAATAGATGAGTTGTTACGTGGACCTCTTCCAAAGATCTCTATTCCCACTAGAGAAGGATTGCTTGTAACTACTCGAGGAATGGGTTCAAGATCCCTAAGAAGTTTATTGTAGGAGCGCCTCTTAGTGAGAAAGTAGTCAAAGTTGTACCTCCCCCTCGAAAGTAGTTGCAGAGACTCTTAAAGCGCCTTTTGCGCGCGCTCATTTGGAAATCGTGGGTTGGAACATTAGGCTGACTCCAGAACTTCGGGCTCAGGTTGAGATTCTGGTGAGGCAGTACCTTGATGAGAGTGCTAGACCGATCATAGAGGAGAAGCTCGAAAGAATCGTAGAAGAATGCATCGAGAAATGTTTTGAAAGGAGACGTGAAGAAGGCGCGAAGACTAGGACTGTTTCGCTTGATGAGGTCACGCCTCTCGTGGAAAGAGATGTGAGGAGGCGACTCGACTCCAATGATGAGGTCTAGTGATGTGGCTGAGGAGCTCAATCTGGACTACGGCCTTGTACTTCAGGTCTTCGACAGACTTGTCAAGGAAGAGAAACTGAGGCGGAGCTTGGAACATAGCCACCCGCTGGTGGACCAAGAATGTGGGGAGCCACGTTCCCCCCGAATGGCGCCAGATGCAGCTTTCAGTCGAGGTGGCCGTGCCACCAGAGAAGCAGGAGGCAGAGGCGCAAAGAATCCCACCGCAGTCAGCCACGGGATTCTAGGACGGTGGAGAAACCTGACGAGATAGCCCCTGCGATAAGACGGGCGGAGAAGGAGATGCGCTCCGGGCGCCCCGCCCTGCTCGAGATGATAACTGTCCCAATGCCCAAGTATGGCGGATATGGGCGGAGAGGTCTAGGATACGGAGGATAACACCACGCATCGAATCTCATAATGCGTGTAGGCTAGACCCTTCTCAGGGAATACGGCAGGTACAAGGGTCTAGCCGTGTAGAAAAGCGGGCTTGTAGACGGTCCGAACGCGGTGGTCGAGTAGTGCTGGTCCTTCCGCAGCCCGCGGCTGAGCTCGATGAACTCTGGAACGACCTTCTTAGCAAGGCGCTCCGTCGGTATTCCATATGATAAGCCCCTGCAAAATGGATCCAAATAGACGTACAGGTCTCGATCCCCGTAGGGAAAGGATGATAGACTCTGTCGACCGTACTTCGGGTGCCTGAGAACCTTGAAGGGCCAGAGCTTGCAGGCGAGCGGCTTCATGTGCTGGATCGCGCAGAGCCACCTCCCACCAAACGTGTACTGAAATACACATCTTCTGTCAGGGCCCTTCTTCCTCAGGTAGAAGCCGTCGATGGCGGGCTCGGTGACATCGATACCGTAGGTTTGGGTGATGTTCACCCACTCGTCCCACAGCAGAGAGACGGTGTACGGTCTGCAGCACTCGCCGCAACCAACACAGTCCCAGGAGTGCACCGACTGCCAAGGCACCGGATCCATACCCAACTCGACCAAAATCAAAGGAGATCGTGAAGATAACGTTTACTGAAAAAGCCCATTTGCGAGGGACCTCAACGATGGGAGTAGACGAGCACGCTAGGTGGGAGAGGGACTACACGCGACCGAGAGTCTGCGCGTAAGACATATTTGCCCCAACTACATCTTCGTAGTGATGGAGACTTTCTGGAGAGGAGATTAAAGATGAAGCTAAACATTCTCCGCGTCAACCTCGCGAAGAAGACGTCGAAGAAGGAGACGGTCGACGACGCAACTGTGGCAAAGTTCGTCGGAGGCAGGGGACTAGGGCTCAAGATACTCTACGACGAGGTCAAGCCAGACACAGACCCGCTCGGACCAGAGAACAAGCTGATCTTCATGACGGGACCGTGCACGGGCACCGTGGTTCCGACAGGCGGCAGGTTTCACGTGGTCACGAAGTCCCCACAGACAGGCGGCATAGCCGACTCCAACTGTGGAGGAGACTGGGGACCGGAGCTGAGGTTCGCAGGCTACGACGGGATAATCGTTGAAGGGGCTTCGAAGGAGCCGGTGTACCTGTGGATAAAGGATGGAAAGCTAGAGTTCAGGGACGCGTCGAAGTACTGGGGCAAGGGCGTTTGGGACACCGAGGACGAGATCAGAGCCGAACTGAAGGACCCAAACATCAAGCTGGCGAGCATCGGACCCGCAGGCGAGAACCTCGTCCTCTACGCGGCTATTATCAACAAGAAGCATCGTGCCGCGGGCAGGGGTGGGGTCGGAGCGGTGATGGGCTCGAAGAAGCTCAAATCGATCGCGGTCAGAGGATCGGGCGAGACGCCAGTCGCTGATCCCGAGAAGCTCAGGGAGGCTGTGAGAGAGGCCCAGAAGATCATCAAGGGGAACAGCGTCACCGGACAGGGGCTCCCCACAAACGGTACCGCCGTTCTCGTGAACGTCCTTAACCAGCACGGCGCCTATCCGACACGAAACTTCCAGACAGGAGTCTTCCCGACCGCGGACAAGACCAGCGGCGAGACGATGACAAAGACAATTCTCACGGGCAAGATGCCTTGCTGGGGCTGCCCAATCGCCTGTGGAAGGGTGACGAAGATAACCACGCCACCATACCAGGTTGATGGGGAGGGCCCGGAGTACGAGACGGTCTGGTCCATGGGGGCGATGTGTGGGATCGACGACCTGAACGCAATAACGAAAGCCCACAACATATGCGATGACATGGGTATCGACCCAATCTCGTACGGGAGCACCGTGGCCTGCGCGATGGAGCTCTACCAGAAGGGGAAGATTCCTAAAGAGAAGCTCTATGGTATCGAACTGAAGTTCGGAAACCCACAGACAATAGTGGAGTACGCATATATGACGGCGTACCGCCTAGGCATCGGCGACGACCTAGCCCAAGGCTCGAAGCGCCTTGCCGAGAAGTATGGCGCACCAGAGCTGGCGATGCACGCGAAGGGGATGGAGCTGCCAGCCTACGACCCACGGGGGATACAGGGACACGGGCTGGGATATGCCACATCGAACCGGGGAGGATGCCATCTCCGCGCCTACATGGTGGCTCCCGAGATCCTTGGGATACCTGAGAAGCTGGACCCGCTGAAGCCAGAGGGCAAAGCCCAGTGGGTGAAGACATTCCAGGACCTGTTCGCCTTCGTTGACTCGATGGGAGTCTGCAAGTTCCTGACCTTCGCGCTCGGCGCTCCAGACTTCGCCAGGCTGATCAACTCTGTCGCAGGGTGGAAGCTGACGGCTGACGACGTGATGAAGACGGGCGACAGGATCTACACGCTGGAGAGGATGTTCATCAACAGGGAAGGGTTCGGCAGGAAGGACGACACACTCCCAGCCAGGCTTCTGAAGGAACCGATGCCTGAGGGCCCGATTAAGGGCCACGTGGTCGAGCTCGGCAAGATGCTGGACGAGTACTACAAGGTTCGAGGCTGGGTCGACGGAAAGCCGACGCCGAAGACGATGAAGGAGCTGGGATTAGCCTAGCGTCCCCCCTTCTTTTTTGAGTGATCGGAATGCCGAGGGTCAAGGTAAGGGCCTTCGCTGACCTCAGGGAGATTCTCGGCTTCAGTGTTCTCGAAGCGGAGATCCAGTCCGCGACGGTGCGTGACCTCATCGTCTTTCTATCAAGCAAGCACAACAGACGATTCAGGCCGTTGTTGATCGATCGAAAGACGGGGCACCTCAAGAAGTTCTACAAGATCCTCGTCAATGGTCGTGACATAGACTTCCTCGATGGGTTGGAAACGAGACTCAAGGAAGGGGACGAGCTTGCCTTCTTCTCGCCGGTCGGGGGAGGAGTCTAGCCCCCCGCACGCTTCGACATGAGCTCCGAGGAGATCCTGTCCCTGAGGTCGCCTAGAAGGTCCGCCTCGGCGGCGGAGTCAACACAGCCATCGAGACAACGAGCGCTCGCTGACACACAGCTCACTTTGATCCGCCCGAGCGCGCGAAACTCTTTCAAGATTTGCTGTGATGTCTCGATCTTGACCTTCAATCGCAGGCGACCCCGGTTCTTGGTGATGAGAGCAACGAAAGTGCTGGGAGCGTCTTTCCTTTGGTAGACGTGCCTCAAAGACTCGACTCTCATATCTCGGAGAGCCGTCTCTACGCATTCCAGGACCTCCTCATGAGAGAGAGTCCTGCACTCAACAAGCACCTTCATTGGACTGTCTCCGGACAGTTCGCATCGGGTATCGCTATCGTCTTCAACCTTAAAACTCATCGTTCCCCACACGGGTCAAGCTTTAATACGCCCCAAAACGGTCTAACGTCTTGACCCCCTTACGCTGGTCCCGGTTATGCTGGAGGCTCTCTTCAAGCCAGAATCCGTCGCCGTCATTGGCGCCGCAAGAGAGCCAGGAAAGGTCGGATATCAGATTCTCAAGAACCTACTAGAATCCAGGTATGGCGGCAGGATCTACCCGATAAACCCGAAGGCCGAGAGCATCCTAGACATTCGGTGCTACTCAAGTCTTCTCGACGTTAACGACCCGATCGACCTCGGCGTGGTCGTCGTCCCCTCCCGGGTCGTGCCGAAGGTAGCAGAAGAGGCCGGAGCCAAGAAGGTCAAGGTGCTGGTCGTCATCTCCGCCGGATTCAAGGAGGTCGGTCCAGCAGGCGCGAGGCTTGAGAGAGAGGTCCTGGCAGTCTGCAAGAAGTATGGGATGCGACTAGTCGGTCCAAACGTGCTGGGAGTGATAGACACATTCACCCCTCTAAACGCCTCCTTCGCACCCGAGGCACCGTTGAAGGGAAACATAGCATTCCTGTCGCAGAGCGGGGCGCTCTGCACAGCCGTTCTGGACTGGTCCCTCCAAGAGGGAATCGGCTTCAGCAAATTCGTGAGTCTGGGAAACAAGGCGGATGTCGAGGAGGCCGACCTCCTCCCGATTCTAGCGGACGATAAGGACACCCGCGTGATACTCATGTACCTCGAAGGGATCAGGGACGGGAGAAGATTTGTGGATGTGGTGAGGGAGGTCGGGCAGAAGAAACCGGTCATCGTCCTGAAGTCCGGTGTAACCGAGTCGGGCACCCGTGCGGTCTCCTCACACACAGGCTCGATGGCTGGCAGCGATCTGGCGTACGACATCGCCCTAAAACAGGCGGGTGTAACGCGGGTAAGAACAACCGAGGAGCTATTCGATCTTGCTGAGACCTTCGCTACGCAACCCGTACCGGACGGGCCGAACGTGGTAATATTCACGAACGCCGGCGGACCCGGAATCCTGGCCACAGACGCGTGTGAAAGGCAGGGTCTCCGCCTAGCACCGATCTCTTCTGCCATGGAGCAGAGACTGCGGGAGAAGCTTCCGCCGACGGCATCCTTCCACAACCCGGTTGACGTTCTCGGAGACGCCACGGCGGAGAGATACGGGTTCGCGTTGGAGACCGTTCTCAGCGATCAGGACGTGCACAGCGGACTGGTCATACTGACACCGCAAGCCGTGACTGAGCCCGAAAAAACTGCGGATCAAATCGCCAAAGCCAAGAAAAGGTTCCCAGACAAGCCATTGATCACGGCCTTTGTCGGGGGAAAAACGATTGAGGGGGCAGTTAAGATCCTCTCAGACTCGAAGATTCCGAGCTACCCCTTCCCCGAGAGGGCGGTCTACCCGCTCGCCGCCCTCGTCCGGTACGGAGAGTACCTCAGATCATCCAAGCTCTCCTATAGACCGAGACTCGAGACAAACAAGCCTGTTGTATCAAGAATCCTTCAGAAGGTGAGGAGGGACAGAAGAGTCAACCTCTTGGCGACGGAGGCGATGGAGGTCGTGAAGGCGTACGGGATGAACACCGTCCCGACAGAGCTGGCAACGACGGAGGACCAGGCGGCGGAGATAGCGAGCAGATTTGGCTATCCAGTTGTCCTCAAGGTGGAGTCCCCCCAGATCCTCCACAAGACGGACATCGGCGCGGTCAAACTCAACCTGAATTCATCAGAGGAGATCCGAACGTCCTTCAATGAGATCTTGGCTAGGACTAGCAGGTTTATGCCCGCCGCCACGATCCTCGGAGTTGAGGTCCAAAAGATGATGCCACCTGGCAAGGAGATGATAATCGGCGTTCACCGCGATGTGGTCTTCGGTCCACTGATCATGTTCGGGCTGGGCGGGATATACGTGAACTTCCTGCGCGACGTTGCCTTCAGACTGGCTCCGATGACGGTAGAGGACGCGAGAAACATAGTGTTCGAGACAAAAGCACACACCATTCTGCGCGGTGTCAGAGGGGAGCAGCCTTCAGACATCGACTCGATAATGGACACGCTGCTTAGAGTCTCCGAGCTAGTAACGGACTTCAACGTGATAAACGAGATGGATATGAATCCCCTGTTTGTGTATGAGGCTGGGAAAGGCTGCGTCGCTCTAGACGTGAAGATAACGATCAAACCATGAGGTGAGGAAATATGCAGAAACCATCAAGTCTGTGTGTCCTGTCAAACAGCAGGTACAGTGGCAAGACCGTCATATGCTTGGGTCTTGCTCTGAAGTTTAGGGATGAGGGCTACAAGGTCGGTTATTTCAAGCCTCTGGGGTGGCAGATGACCCACGGCCCAAACGGCGAACCCCTCGACGAAGATGTCCTCCTACTCAAGGAAGCCCTTGAGCTCAAGGAGCCGCTCAGCGAGATCGTGCCCATCATACTCGGAGACAGATTCCTGGAAGAGATTTCAAGGACGAGACCCGAACGATATCGCCAGAGAATCTTGGAAGCGTACAAGAAAACCTCGAGGGGAAAGGACATCATGATTCTGGGAGGTCCACCAACCCTCGGATCAGGATCCTCAGCAGGAATAGACCCGTGCTCGCTGGTCATGGAGACGGAAGCCAAGGTTCTCCTCACTTCCAGGGTCGACAACGACCTTGCGATCGACGAGATAATCAGAGCAGGAAAGAGCCTGAAGCAAAATGAGATTGCCCTCATCGGCGCAGTCCTCAACCACATCCCAAGGCTCATCGTAGAACGGTGTCGGGGCCTCGCTGTACCCGTACTGGAGAGACAGGGAATTGACGTGCTGGGTCTCGTCCCCGAGGAGCCGCTTCTGAAAGCGCCTAGCGTCCAAGATATTCGCGAATCCCTGGGCGGAACGATCTTGGCTGGCAAGGAGAACCTCTCGAACCTCGTGGAGGAGATCCTCGTCGGAGCAATGACCCCAGAGAGCGCTCTCGCATACTTCAGGAGATCCATGAACAAGGCGGTCATTACAGGAGGCGACAGAGCGGACATTCAGCTCATGGCTCTCCAGACGAGCACATCCGCACTCATCCTGACCGGAAACCTCTACCCCGACGTGAGGGTTGTGGCGACAGCAGAGGAAAGCGGCACACCCATTCTGCTTGTCCCCTATGACACGTACACAACAGTCATGATGATCTCAACGCTTACCGGCAGGATAAAGCCCGGCGACTCAAAGAAGATAGATCTTGCGAAGAAACTTGTAGAGGAGCACGTGGACTGGAAGCGGATACTGCGCTCGTTAGCAGGCTAAACCAAGAGAGTGGTGGCGGATCGACTGCACCAGCAGTCAACAAAAGGCTTTCTCAGGAACATCAGCCCTACGTGGTGCCGACCACTTCTTTCGACGCGAACACTCTCCGCGCCCGGGCGGTCTCCAGCACCCTCTTCACACCCTCAAAGTCCTTGTCATAAATGTGAAGGTCATCGGTGAACTCGACATACCTCTCAAAAGCTACAGGCTTGAGGGTCTCAGGAAGGGTTGAGGCGATCAGTTGTCCTAGGGAGACCATGGCGCACACGTTGGCTTCCCAGGCGTTGAAAAGATCTCGAGACCGCCAGTCGGTGTGAAGCTCAAGAGAAGACCCATCGCCAGATCCGTTAGGGAAGACCGAAACCCAAACCCTTTGGAGGCATGGCGGGTTTTCGCTGGCTGAGTCTTGGTCGACCCTCCAAGTTACCGCTTGGGCTCGTCTTGTCTCAGGGAAGCCCCGGATCCTTCGAACCAAACTCTCGATCTGGTTGTTGGAGAAGAGGCGGTCGTGATAGGTGTAGTCCCAGCCCCTCCCGATGTTCTTGTCCTTGGTTCCCCTCAGAACCTCGTCGATGTACCCATCCTTCACGGCTTGAAAGCTCACCGCGTCCCCACGGTGGACCTCTACCACCGGATTGTTGATTGCTATGACAGACGCGACTGCCTTGGTTCTTCCCCCATCCTCGCTGGACCTAAGTACTCCTTGCTTCCAGACCAGCCTCAAGACTGTCTCCCAAGCCTCGGCGATCGAGTCACCTTCCACACAGACGAGCGGTAAGCAGACCAAACGAACACTCCCCCCCAAGAACAGTCGAGATCACGCTCCGAACGAGCCTGTACCCACTAGCTTTACGGTTGCTAATTACTGTTCGCCTCGAATACGCCCGCGACCTCTCCTAAGCCCCTACTATGAAGAGAGCAGAGCCCTGCAAAGCCGGGTAAGCGCTCGAAAAGTCTATCTGAAGTCTCTTGACCCTGGGCTAGTACACTGAAATATATAATGGCTGAGCTGCCGAGAGTTTGGTGGCGCGGGAGAAGGATCAGAGTGTTGACTCTAGCTGTTATCCCGCTGAGCTTGATCGATGCGTACTACACGCAGCTCTACATTTCGAAGTTTGGCGTTGAAGGTGAGGCCAATCCCATCGTCAGACACATGTTTGAGGCGGGACTCGGCGTCTACTGGCCTCTCCTCAACACCACCGCGTCGTTCGTCCTCACCGCCCTCCTCGCCTCAAGCATTCTTCTCCTTTACGGAGACCTGCAGACTATCGCTAGGGCGGTTTTCTCGGCGATGATGGGCGTCCGCACAGCCATGGACACCTACTACATCATTCACGATCTCAGACTCATCGAACTCAGATGGTCAATCGTGGCGGTCGGTGTGCTCGCTTTCGTCGTTTGCGAGAACGCTATCAAACCTTGGCTTAACATAGGTAGCCTAATCAGGGAGACCCTTCACTTGTTCGGGGAGATATCTCCATCAAGGAGTCTGGCGGCTCTTGTGGGGAGTATTCAAGTCCGCCTAGGAGTGTTCAGCAACCTTCCCAGATCACAGAGAGGGCAGGGCTTCACAACCATGTCAGGGAGACTTAAGGATCGGAGGCTCCTGAAACCGATCTTGATACTCGTGCTGTCGCCGCTGGCGCTATTCATCTTCCTCCAGCTATCGCAGAACCTTGTTTCGGAGACGGTCCCGAGCTATCTGCGAAGTCTGGGTACCGTGACCGAGATCCAGGGGCAGCTCTTCCTGATCAGCCTTGCCGTCATAATCCTGGTTCTCATCCTAGTCATGTATGCGGTGACCTCCATATTCACGATTCTAACCAGAGGCAAAGCAGAGGAGTAGCTGTCATAGCCTCGTCTCCTTCAGATCGATCGCTAACGATTTATGCCAAGTCACTACATTCTGGATGGGACGCTTCTTGCCAGGCGGAGGTCCATCGCTGAGAGAGTTCGGCATGGGCACGGTCATCGGAATGGGAATCGGATTCATCCCGGTCATGGTGATCAGCTACCTCGTCGAAACCCAGTATCTTCCAGATCTTCCACTCGCCGGCGTATACGCTATCTTCATCGTCCCTCAACTCGCAGGCGGACTGGTCAGCGCCTACCTTGCAGCCTCAAGGTCCACGAGGAACCACTTTGTGTTCGGCTTTCTGGCGGGGGTCGCCTCCATGTTCCTCTACCTGTTCATGGGAACCGCTATCTTCGGATTTGTCGGCGGGTCTCTAGCCCTTCTAGCATACATCGTAGGCGGAACTGCGGGAGCCCTTATGAGGATGATTAGGATTGGGTTTCGCAGGAAGCAGTAGTGTTCTGGGAGAGGCTCTTCGAACCAAGCCACCACATGGATCAGCTGCTTGAGCCGCGGAGCACGAGGAGGAATGCTGGGAACCAACGACTCTCGGGCTTGACCAACATTCGGGGCGCCAAGCGACCGAAAAGTCGCAAAGATTCGACTGATGGTCTTTAGACGAGTTTCCTTCTCAGGAAGATCATATCCCTTCCCATGACGTACTCCTTCGCGAAACCCTCTATAACGAAGCCCTTCCGGGAGTAGAGGGCAACCTGATCCGTGTTCTCCGTTAAGAGGGTGGTCCTAATCGATTCAACCTGAGGAACGCGCCTCTTCACCTCTTCGACGAATCGGTCGATCAGCATATAACCCAACCCCTCTCGGGCGCTTTCCTCATCAAACGTGGCGATGAAGTTTAGTGTCCCAGGGGTGCCACCGATGACCCCCGCCAGCTTTCCCTGCCTCTTCGCGACGATTGTGACCGCATTCTCACCGGACAGAAGGCGCTTCAACACCTCTTTATTAGGCAGAGTCGGGGAAGGCTGATCACTCATCCTTGAGAGCATGAGGTCAACGCACTTCTCAATGTCACTCTCGTGGAGATCCTCGAATACGAAGCTCAACCACACCCACTCACACCTATCTTCCCGCTGTCCCCGACTTAAGCCGAGCGATCACAGCGACCCGGCACAGCATTCGGCGCATCGTTTTTCTATTCCAAAGTACAGAGGTTTAGTCGTCAGCGCGCGAGGCGCGCACCACAGAAGGCTCGAACTCTGACTCAGTCGTTCCAGAATTTCACAGAGCTCTTCCCGAAGTTCGACTGCGGGCTCTGCCAATACCCTACGTGTAGAGCCCTGGCGCGGAGAGTGGTCGCAGGGAGATCAGAGATCAACGCCTGCCCTCACCTAGGCAGACCGACCTTTGAAGACAACCTGAGAAGGCTGAACGACGCGCTCCGTGAGGGCGTCGACGGACAGAGAACTGCAAACCTAGAGGAGGCGAAGATCGTCTACATACGACCCTGCATAAGCGAAGCTGGGAGGGTCACAGCGAGCACGCGGCTCACGCTCAACCCTTCGCTGCAACCCACCATCTACGGACTCTTCGACGCCGAGACCATGTGCAAAACCCTTAGAATCGCCCAGCCCAAGGGAGATGTGAGGTGTTCGCCCAGCCTCGGTACGGCGAGAATCACAGACGCTGAGCGAACTCTGCTAGTCTCGAAAGACGGAATCCTCAACCTGAGAGGAGCCACGGACAAGGACGAGGCTATGAGCATGATACGAGCCCTATCACGGACGCTGTGGGGATCAGCCGTCTGCCCCGTCTGCGGCAACGTGGGATTCGACTGCGCCTCAGGAGGATGTTCGGAGTGCCTCAGGAGTCTCTGCCCCCTCATTAAGAACGGCCCCCCGGATATGACGGAGAAGCGCCTCGAATTCACCGGCGAAACCACGGTAAGAGACGCTCTCGAAAGACAGAACGTAACTCCTTACCAGGGGCAACTCGGAGAGAGCCTCTCGCATCTGGAAGCGGTCACCCAGCGGATGGCTGAAGTTGTCCAAGGAAGGTCTCTGGACGATTCCTTCCGCATGATCGACATGGAGCTAGAAGGCGCCTTGCGGTCGGCTATCGTCTTCATCGCCAAAGCACCAAGCTTCCCCGACGCGGTTCTGGGCTTCGCCTTCACGGGACTCGGTCTGGACCTCAACCGGATCACCGACGCGCTTGAGAAACTCTCGGTGATGAAGCCAGCCTCCAAGGCTCACGAGATTGCAGCTGAGGCTGCACAACTAGCCTTGAAAGGGTACGCGCGCTTCAGATCGCGCGGAAGAACAGATGCCAGACTCGTGGAGGAATACCTTGCCCTGAGAGGGACTTGGAACGAGGCATACACCAGAACACCCGATGATAGAGCGCTCGTCTGGGCTCTGAAGGCGGCTGAGAACGCGCTCTACGTGTGCAGGCTGCCGGACCTACGCCTTCCAGGGTAGGGGAGACAGGATTTAAGGCGGCGCGCAAGATTATGTGACCTATGAAAAGGGGGATCGCCATGCGACGGATCTACATGGACTACGCGGCCGGCATGCCGGTAGATCCAAGGGTCTTTGATGCGATGAGACCGCACTTCCTAGAGTCCTTCGGAAACCCCTCTTCCCCCCACACGATGGGGCTGGAGGCGAGGACAGCGGACGACGAGGCTAGGAGAAGGGTCGCACAGCTCATTGGAGCCGAGAGAAATGAGGAGATCATCTTCACCTCCGGGGCGACCGAGGGCAATAACATGGCGCTCAAAGGCGTAGCCAACATCAACCGAAGCAAGGGAAACCACATAATCACCACCACAATCGAGCACATGTCCGTAATCAACACGTGCAAACACCTGACTAAGAGCGGCTTCAACGTCAACTACCTCCCCGTCGACAAGTACGGCTTGATCGATGTCGACGCCCTCAGCAAGGCAATAACCGACAAGACGATCCTGATCTCTGTGGCATACGCAAACAGCGAGATCGGAACCGTCCAACCGATCAGAGAGATAGGAGCCACTGCCAGGGAGAGAGGGGCATACTTTCACGTAGACGGGACTGCGGCAGTAGGCAAGATCCCCATCGATGTCCGAAAGGAGAACATAGACCTCCTAACGATCTCCTCAAACGACATGTACGGGCCCAAGGGAGTTGGAGCCCTCTACATCAGAGACCACGTCAGGATCGAACCGATCATCCACGGAGGAGGCCAGGAGAGGGGGCTCAGGTCCGGCACCGAGAACACCCCGGGAATAGTCGGGATGGGGAAGGCCGCTGAGATCGCGAAGCAGGAGATGGAGTGGGAGGGAAAGCGCCTAACACCCATCAGGGACAAGTTGATAAGCAACGTCCTGGACAGAATTCCGTACTCATACCTCAACGGTCACCCAGTGAAACGGTTGCCTAACAACGCAAACATGCGCTTCAGCTTCATAGAGGGTGAGTCTCTGATCCTCAGCCTCGACATGATAGGCGTCTCCGCCTCGACAGGCTCAGCCTGCACATCGAAGACGCTCGAGCCCTCCCACGTCCTGACAGGAATAGGGCTCGCCCACGAAGAGGCTCACGGATCCCTCCTCTTCACACTCGGCAGGTCGAACACGGCTGAGGACGTGGACTATGTGGTAGAGGAGCTTCCCGGAATCGTCAAGAGGTTGAGGGCTATGTCACCCCTAACCCCGAAGGAGGTGTTGTGAACGTACAGCGAGAAGGTAATGGATCACTTCAGGAGCCCTCGGAACATGGGCGAGATCCCCGACGCTGATGGCATCGGCAAGGTCGGAAACCCCGTCTGCCTCGTTCCGGGAACCCTCATCTGCGCCAATAGTGAGGCCAGGGAGATCCAGTCCATTGTGGAGGGGATCCGAGTCTTGGGTCACGATGGAAAGTACCACGAAGTGCGAAGAACCATCGCTAGACCCTACGCTGGTACAATCTTCTCAATTACAACTCATAATCTTGGGCAAACCGTCTCAACGCCAGAGCACCACATCTTGGCGTTGAAGATGAGTCACATCCCAAGGAAGTACGACTCGTATCGAAAGCTCTTACCTGACTGGCTTCGGGCGGACGAGATGGAAAAGGGAGATGTGGTGCTCTATCCCGTTATCACGGAAACCAAAGATGTAGAGACAATCGAGCTATCCGTGCCAAAGCCCAAGTGGGACTTCAAGAGCAAGAACCTGCCCAGCCAGATCAAGGTAAATGACGCCTTTCTACAGCTAGCGGGATACTTCGTGGCTGAGGGCTACACGAGGATCGAGAAGTCCAAGGGAACTGTTGGATTCATCTTCGGCGGCGAGGAGGATCGATACGCGAATGATGTCATCAAGCTTGTAAAGGATATCTTCGATCTGGACCCGGCGAAGCCGGAGCGCGAGCACCACTCAATTCACATAATGTTCTACAGCGCTAGGCTGGCTCGCTTCTTCGCTGGGCTCTTCGGTAGAGGAGCCGAGAACAAACACATTCCACACTGGATGCTGGAGCTACCGACCGAAAAGCAGCAAGCCCTCCTCTGCGGACTGTGGAGAGGAGATGGATACATCAGACAGCATGCAGCCAAGTACGTAACAGCGTCCAGACAGCTCGCCCATCAGGTTAAAGCTCTGTTGCTTAGGCAGCGAATCATCTTTAGCTTCCGTACGGTTCCACGCGGAGGCATCCACAAGGAGAACTACTGCATCTACGTCAAGGACGACCAATCTCTGTCGAAGCTGGCAAGCATCCTCGGAACGAGAGTGGACAATCCTCCCAAGAAGAGGAACCACCATAAGTCTTGGTTTGACAGTAACTACTTCTACGTTCCCATACGGCGAATTGAAGAGCTCCCGTACAAAGGTGTCGTATACAACCTTGAGGTATCAGGGTCTCACTCCTTTGTCTCGAATTCGTTGTGTCTGCACAACTGTGGAGACCTGATGTGGATATTCATCAAGGTGAAGGACAACAGGCTGGAGGATGTGAAGTTCAAGACGTTCGGGTGCGGCGCGGCGGTAGCTACAAGCAGCATGATAACGGAGATGGCTAAGGGAAAGACGCTGGAGGAGGGGATGAAGATCACCAGGGCTGACGTAGCCAACGAGCTCGGTGGCCTACCCCCCATCAAGATGCACTGCTCAAACCTGGCTGCTGACGGGCTGCACCTAGCCATCGAGGACTACCTGAAGAAGAAGGGCTTGCAGCTTCCAAAGGGCCAGGAGAAGGTCGAAGAGAAGCATGAAGAACACGGCGAAGAAAAGGGCGAAGAGGGGTGAGGCTGATGAGTTGTGAACTGTGTGGGAAGAAACTACCTCCAAGAGGGTGCATCTTCTCGACCTATGAGAAGACGATTCAGCACAAGAATTACCGCTTCTGCTGTGTTCGCTGCGCCGATGCGTTTGAGAAGAAAACACGCAAGAAGTGAGAACATCAGCACTTTCTCACAGTCGAATCCTCGTCAACACATCAACGTTTCTCCGAGTGAGCTGCTACACGAGAGAGGGGAAGCTTCAAAAAGCAAAGACGTATCAGTTCTAGTCCCTTCCGCAAGGATTCGACTGATCCACCATCCCGACAACTCGTCAGGCGATAGGCAGAACCCCGATCGCAGGATCTGCAACAGAACCGGGGTGAACACCTGCTTCGAGACAAGCACAATTTAGGATTGCTTTTAAAGCCTAGGACTACATTTAAATAGAGACGGTGTAGTTGTGTGCTACTCCAGTTGGGGAGGACCGCAGATGACCGATAAAAGCTCGGTCCAGAGCATCAGCGAGACTCTGAGAGACATAAGAAAGAGCATCGACCTACTGAACCGGAAGATGGACCTTCTCCTAAAAGAGCGCCGATCAACCTCCAAGTCCCCACTGGCGAACAACGACACTAAGCTTAGAGCTGAAGGCGAGACAAGCAAGTTTTACGGGTTTGATGTTGTTACCCTTTTGTCGCTTCCAGACCATCTGAGGAAGACCGCTATGACCATAAGCCATCTCCGCGAGGCATCCGCAGGAGATATCGCGAATGAGACTCACAGGGCGAGAGCGGCTGAAAGCGACTACCTGAACCAACTTGTCACCATGGGCTACCTGAAGAAAAGGAGAAGAGGACGAACAGCGTACTTCTACATCGAAGAATAGGTCGACTTAAGACATGACTATGTCAAGAAATCTCTGATGATTCTTCGCAAAAGGAGACACGACTTTGGGCAGAGCTATCGCAGTCCACTCTTACAAAGGTGGCACGGGTAAGACTGTGGTCTCCGTCAACTTGGCGGCGACCTACGCGAGGAAGGGCAAGAGGGTCTGCCTCTTCGATTTCGACTTCAGAGCACCAAGCCTCCAGATCGCGTTCAAATCGAACCCTGAGTATTGGCTGAACGACTTCTTTGACGGCGGGATAGAACTGAGAGACACCCTCGTAGACGTAACGTCGAAGTTCTCGATGCCAAGCGTGTTCGAGGTTGGTCTGGCTAACCCCTCATCAACTGCCACTCGACAAATCCTGACAAAAGATCAGAAATGGGAGATGAAAGCGCTTCAACGCCTACTCACTGCAAAGGATGAACTCCTAGATAAGAGGAAGATCGACTATCTTATCATGGACACGAGCCCAGGGATCGCGTTCTCGTCGCTAAACGCGATAGTCGCCTCAGACCTCGTCCTTCTCGTCTCCACCCTAGACGAGTCCGACCTCGATGGAACCCAGAGAATGATCCGAGACACATATACTAGCTTAGAGAAAAAGCCGGTGGTCCTCGTGAACAAGGTGCTGATAGAACAATTATCATCTGAAGCAAGAAGAAAGAGCTTATCCAAGGAGGTTGAAGCGACATTCGGTGTCCCTCCGCTTGAGATGATTCCATGCTATTGTGACGTACTCGGGACAAGCAGGAGGAGTATCATTACGCTCGACAAACCTGAACACCCGCTGGCAAAGCAGATGGACAGAATCTCTGAAAGGATAGCACTGGAACGCTAGCCCGACCTCCCAGTGATCTTTGTTCACTAGGAACCAGAGGTCTTATCTATTGGAAACGTGTCCCTTCGCGAGTCTCTTGGCTCTGTCAATGTAGCTCCTTATCCTTCTTTGCTCGATCACCTTCTCAGGCAAAGTCTCAGGCGCTATTAGAAGTGGCACAACCGACAGGAAGAGAAAGAGCGATGCCAGAGAAAAAGCCCCGGAGATCTGAATTGATCCAAGCGCGGGAACAAGAATGACCTTGGCTGCGCTGGCTAAAGATGGAGGCAAAAAGCCGATTGCGTAATACTCTGCCTCACATCCCTTAGGTGAGAGATCGGCCCAGAGCACGAGCATGAACATTGTTGTCAAGATACCCCAAGCCGCTCCATCGGCGATCATAAAAGCTATCCATGAAGCTGATGCCGAGGCGGCAAGGCCAAGTATTGCATAGCCTAAGCCGAGCACGACAAAGCCAAAGATGACCGTTCGTTTTCTTCCAATAAGGTCGAGCATAATGCCTCCTAGCACAGCAGTGACCGCGCCTAAAACCAATCCCATTATGCTTATCAAATCACAGAGGTCGGAGCCAAAGAATCGCAGTAGAACAGTTTGTTCCGTCGTATCCACAAACGTGAACGTTAGCCAAGGTAGGAAGTATAAGAGGAACGATCGATCTCGCAGGACGGATGAGTACGGAATCAACCGCTTCTCAACTCGCGTACTATCGCTCCAATCTCCATGTCGCAACGGTATGAGCCCCGCCAGCCGCCAGACGACGAGTAGCACAGAGCCCGCCACAGCGTCCACATTGTAGATCAGGAATACAGCAGGGAATATTGCCACACACGTTACGAACAAAATCACGCCACTAATCCTTCCCCTATCTTCAATGTTGGTCAGCGAAGAAAGGAGAGAGAGACATGACGGCATCCCCACGCCTACTGAAGCACCCCAAATTAAGCAGATGAGAAGCAGATAAGCAGGGGAAAGATCTCTCAAAAAGATCGGAAGACAAGAAGCTGCTGCGCCAAATACCGTCCAAGCGTAGAGGATTAGACGCCTTCGAACCCAGTTGGCCAAGAAGCCGCCGACCAAGGCAAAGATCGCTGTGGAGAAGTAGTATGCTGCATACCCAACAAGTCGCATGTCGATGGTCCTAAGAAGCATCCCAATCTCGGTAGCATTCATGTAGGACCATGCCATCGCGTTCACGAATAGGAGAAGAGCGACCAGGAAGCGGCTGCGAGTTAGGGTTATGCCTTCACCGATACCTAGTTTCCACAAACCGGGGCTTCCCTGTCAATAATCCGTATCTCATGCGCTTGCTTGACTAAAGGTTTTTATCGACTACTCCGATTTATGTGTCTTTGTAGCACTCAACTACGGGAGGTGAGATGCTTGTCAAAGAGTAAGGTAAAGAATATTCGAGAATCAATCTCTCTGATGCCAGTACGACTGTGGATCCCAGGATAGCCAACGCGAAGTATCACGGCTAAACTGCTGGAAGCGTCACCTCAACGATGAGCTCAAAAACCGTCGTGCCGCACCGCAACCTCCGCAGGGAGCGCGTAGCCCGGACCGCAAAGCTCTTCATGGTTCGAGCATAGGAATCCAGTCCCCCAGCCTTGTCCACCAGATTGAAGATCGCCTCAGCATCCTTCTCTACTACCTCCTTCTTCCTGAGGATCGCTGTGATGGGCTCTCTCGTCTCGGGATTCCTAAGGGCATAAAGAACCGGCAAAGGCAGACTCTCCTTGCGGACCCTGCTCAGCATCTCGCCCTTGAAATCAAGCATATCGGCAAGGTCGTCCCGAAGAATCACCATAACCCCCAGCAGCCTGCCGTATCGGCCCAAGGCTCTTACCTCCCCCCTTTTTCCCCCACCTAGAAGTGCCCCGACGCTCGTGTAAGCTTCCGCATCCGCAGCCTTCTTCCAAACAACCCGAAGGTATTCATCGGGGGTTACGTCTGTCCTACCCCGGAAGCACAGTTCCAAGGCTTCCCCGTCACCAAGCTCAAAAAGGCGCTTCACAACACTCCGCATCGCTGCCTTAGCCTGGGCGGGCGACAAGCGATTGACCGCGTCACTGAGAAGCGTGAGTCCTTTGAACAGAAGCGCATCAGCGCAGAGCAGAGCGACATCTCGCCCAAACCTTCCAAGCAACGTAGGACGACCACCCCTCACTCTCGATTCGTCGATAATGTCGTCGTGCAGGTCCATCGCGCAACTCGTCAGAATCATGGCCTTAGCTAGGGTTGAGACCTTCTCGGGTTGACCTCCAACGGCTTTGCAGGCGAGGGAGATCAGCGCCGGTCTGGTCAAGTCGTTCCAGCGCGACATCTGGTATTCGAGCGCGGCGCGGATCTGCTCAGACTCGATTCTCTCACGGAGAATCTCACGCTTAGCCCCCGCCAGGATCCGGCTGCCTTCATCCTCGAAGATTCTCCGAACCCTCTCCATGGTCTGCTTCACCTCGAGTTCTCTCATCCTCTTCTCACCCGGATTCATGGGATAGGTCACGCCAACAAAAGAACTGAGATCATATGGTACTAAGATTTTGTCTTCCTCAAGTACCATACCGGCGTAGAACTTCCGTCTCGAACCGCTAGAACTCTTCACACAAGTGTATGGGCATATGCCTAAACCGTGTCTGGATAAACAGATAAAAAGTGAAGGGCGATGGAAAACCCATCGCGCTCTTGAGGCCTACTTCTTCTCTTTCTTCTTTTCCTTCTTGCCTGAACAGCAGGACATGTTTTTTCGCCTCTTTGGGTCTAAAAAGATTATGACCACGGTATATAAGGGTTTAGAGAGCGCTTTTGGGTACATAGATCCATTGAAATTAAATGCTAGGGTCAGGTTCCGGCCTCTTTCAGTATTCTCTTGACGTCATCCTCGCTGAGCGGGGTGTCGAGAAGGAGCCTGATCTTCTCGTAGCCGACGCAGGCGCCCTCTCGGAACTTGTAGCACATGGTGCAGGCACCCATCGCCCCGAAAATCATGCAGATCTTCTTAAGCCGTCTCCTCGCTGGCTTCTCAGATCCTTTTGACAAGTCTCTTCCTTCCGGAGACATTATAGAGATAACGCACACTTGACTCTTAAGGCGTCTCATCCAGAGACAATGCGACGAGAGACATAGGTCTCTGACCTACCAGAATCTCCTCTTCAGGGCGTTCCGCTCAGCCTCTATGATCAGGCTGAAGAGCTTGTCGGACACCTCCCCTTCCTCCGCGAGTATCTCCATAGCGTCGGAGACCCGAATCCTCCTTCCCGAGAGGACGATCGCGGCTGAACGCCCATATCTAGCCATCGAGTCAGCGGTAGCCCTGAGGTGCTCCACGAGCTTCTTCTCGCTCTGAAGAAGGCTCTCCCCACGCTTCTCGACGATGTTCTGAAGCTCCTCCTCGCTCCTGCTCGATAAGCCGATCTTGTCGGAGCCGCACTTTGGACAGGTCAGCTTCTCGGGGAGATCCCTGACGCGAATCATCTGGGTGAAGCCCCAGCAGTTGGTGCAGACGAAGGTTCTGACCTCGTTCATGAGGCGAGCCTTCGCCGACTCGAGCAGGATGTACTTCAGCTTCTCAGGAGGCATAAGGTCGGTCTTCCGGCCGATCCTCTCGATCCCGATCCGGGCGACTGGCGTGGCCTCACCCTCAGTCCGCACCTCGACGAGCTGGATCTCTCCCTCTCGAATCCGCTGGAGAGCCTCAGCGGCGTGTTCGAGGTCCATATCCTTCTGCGTCGTCTCCTTCACAGCCTCATCGTAGATCACTGTCCCCTCGAAGCTCTTCTGCAGGTGCTGGAGCCCTATGTTTCCGAGGTCGACCCACTTGGACAGGGCGCCGAACTTCTTCGCCACGTGAACCAGCCTGTGCTTGAAGAGTCCTGTCTTGACCGCAGCCCTAACAGCGGCGTTCCCGACATCAGCCCTAGCCAGTTCCATGAGGGTTCTCAGAACATCCGACGAGCTGACGCCCTTGGCGGCTTGGATGACGATGCGGTAGGGATCCTGCTGGATGCCAACCGTATGCCCCGTCTCCTCCGAGAGGATCTGCCCGATCAGGAGACCGAGAGTCCGGTTCGTGAGCGAGCCGAAGACGCAGCTCACGATGATGAAGTCCTCCCAATCCTCGACGAGGACCCTCCTGTCCGTCGGCGCCGGGTGTCCCTCCTCCACCTGCTGCACAGTCTCGGCTATGGCGCTGGAGATCGTATCCCCGTCGGCTTGATACCTCGACGAGAGATCAGACGCAATCCGTTCTTGGCTATCCCCGGACGCCAAACGCTCCTCGACGAACCGCCTGATCTCCCCAACCTCCAGCGCCACATCGAACGGAACGGGAATCTCCTCGCCTATCCAGCTGGGGATAGCGCCGGTCGGGTCTTTTATCGAGCGAACGTAGATCCTGTCACCGTAAATGCTGCTTATCCTCCACGGGCTTCCGCGGACGATGAACTTCGTCCCGGGGTCACCGTACTCAGCGACGAACGCCTCGTCTAGCACCCCCACCGGCGCGTCTTTCTCCTCGTCCACGACCAGGTACTGCTTCTCGTCAGGGATCATGGAGAGGTTCTCGAAGTAATACTCGTACATGTCCTTCCTTCCGAAGGGTTTGGTGACGACCTTGTCATCGAAGGACGCCCAAGCCAGTCGGGGATAGCGGGTGTGCATGTAGTTTATGACCTTCACCAGCTCCTCCTCGGTCAGGTCGCGGTATGGGTACGCCTTCCTGAAGATGTTGAGGAGCTGTTCGAACTCGATCCTTCCCTCCTGAATGAGCACGCCGACGATCTGGTGTGTCAACGCGTCCAAGGGCTTCTCCGGTATAGAGACGGGTTCCAAATCCTCCTTCAGGGCTCGGCGGGCCACGACCATCGCCTCGAGGGTGTCGTCCGAGTCCATCGTCACAATAATGCCCTTAGCCACCCTCCCGACCTGATGCCCGCTTCGACCGACCCTCTGGACGAGGCGCGTCACCTGTCGGGGGGACATGTACTGGATGCAGAGCTCGATCCTGCCTACGTCGATGCCCAGCTCCAGCGAGCTAGTACAAACTACGCCCCTCAGGTTTCCCTCCTTCAAGCCTCTCTCAGCGGTTATGCGAGCGGGCTTGGCGAGGGAGCCATGGTGGATGCTGATGGGAAAGTCAACGTCCCAGACCTTGAACCGGCTGGCGAGAACCTCCGCGATAGACCGAGTGTTGGTGAAGAGGAGGGACGACTGGTGCCCCTCGATCAGCTCTCTCATCACCTTAAGACGGGACGCGACCTCAG
>Ga0315280_10001810_pt1 | contig 35741 bp, 31 predicted proteins | sample YL17G06_40_MG_FD_203697 | JGI IMG/M metagenome (GOLD analysis project Ga0315280, IMG submission 203697) | Sediment microbial communities from Yellowstone Lake, YNP, Wyoming, USA - YL17G06_40 | ecosystem: Environmental > Aquatic > Freshwater > Lake > Sediment | place: USA: Wyoming | collected... | reverse complement strand
CTGGACCGGGCGCGACCTCCGTGAGGTCGCGAGGCCCCGCGCGCTCATGGAGCGTGCGCCCGAGGGATGCATCAGAACATGGTTGACAGAGCACTAGTGCCCTGTCAACCCTGATTTGATGAATCTGAAGCCGCCGATACACGCCGATGCTATGGAGTGCGGGAGCTTGCTCCCGCTTTCAAAGCGGCGGCGAGCCGCCGCACTCCAAAACGGCGCTGCGGCCACGCCTTTTCTCTCATCGGGGTTCGTCGGCGTTCATCGGCGGTTTCCAAGATCGCGGCAGTTCCGCCCCGGCCAATCACTCGCAACACGAATTCACGGAGCGCTATTCCGGCGGCATATACACCGGCGGTTTCTCGCGCTCCGCTCGCGCGATCTCATCCAGCGCCGCCTGCGCGCGGTTGACGACCTCGACGCGCGGCTCAGCATCGGCCAGCGCCGCCAGCACCGGCGACGCCAGGTCGTGCAACCCGCGGGTGACCAGCGAGCGCAGGACGTGAATCGCCCCCTCGCGCAGCCAATCCGATTCGCGCTGCTCGATCAACGCCTGCAGCAGGTGCTTCATGCCCTCGCGGCCCAGGCCGATCAGCCCCTCCGCCGCCAGCCAGCGCACGCCAAAATCGCTGTCCTCCAGCGCCGCCACCAGCGCCGGCGCGGCCTCCGGGCTGCCGATTTCCCCCAGCGCCTTGGCTGCCTCCCACCGCACCGTCTGGTTCGAGTCGCGCAGCGCGCTCGCCAGTGCCCCCACCGCGGGCGCGCCGATGGCGACCAGCGAGCGCCGCACCGTCTGGCGCAGCAGGCCATCGCGGCTGGATAGAATGAACACCAGGGACTTGATCGCCGCGCCGAGTTGCCTGGCGCACGCTTTCCCAATGGATTCGGGCACGGTTTCTACCTCGCCTGGGCGGTGGGCCGCCTGCCGGGTTGTGACAGCGCGTATCTTGCGCCGCTCTTACTTACCGACCGAGGGCTTCCTGTCCTGCACCACCCGTCCGACAGACTCGCCAAAATCACGCCCCGCGGGCGGAATCCTGCGGTCAGTGCGGCGTCAATCACATTGTGGTTGATTGCGCGGCACGGGATGCTCGGCGTCTGGAAAACCGCCGACGAACGCTGATGAGAGAAGGGGGTGGCACGGCACTCGCAGGGGCACGGCGTGCCGTGCCCCTGCAAGGAGGCGCCGCCCGGCCCCGCCGGGTGCTCGATGTCGGCGGCAACTTGTCCCCCGAAGCTTCAGCGCAGGGGGATCGGCGTGTATCGGCGGCTCATGTTCATCGAATCGAGGTTGAGAGGCACTAGCCCGACTTCCGCCCGCGATAGATGTGCACCCCTAACCCGCCAAATGCATCGTGCAGCCGCCCGCCTTTCACCGCCGCCGTCCGGCCCTCGCCCAACGCCTCGACCTCGCCATCGGCCAGACCCAGGCCGGCGAACGTCACCCCCGCCGCGTCGATGCTCGAATTGGCGGCCAACAGGTAGCGATACCCGCCGGCATCGCGCACCGATGTCTCCACCCCCGCATCTATCGAATAACCCATCTCGTCGTATTCCTTCTCGATCGTCACCGGCGCCTCGTCGGCCGCGAGCACGTCATGCAAATCCGCCAGCTCTCGCACCGTGCGCAGGATGCCGCTCCAACAATCGCCCGGCTGCTCGAGCGTATATGTGCCCCAGTAGATGATCCCATTGCAGCCGTGAATCACCGACTGCCACGCCATGTAGCGCGTCTTCTCGTAAGTCGGATAGACCACCGACGACTGCACCTTCGCTTCGGCATCGAGGTCGGCCCACGCGAACCCTTGCAGCACCATCCACACCGGCCGATCCGGCCCCGCCACCTGCCGCATCTTATCCACGTATTCGCCGACGCACGACGGCGTCTGGTTGCGCAGGTCGCCGTGGCGGCGGTCGGCGGTCAGGCCATAAACGTGCACCATGTCCGGCGGGATGATGGGGTAAATGTCCACGGAAATCGCGTCGCACGCCGCATTGTACCTGCGCAGCGTGCCGACCGTATTCTGCGGCGCGTGGTTCAGCGTCACGGGGTGATTCGGGTCGAGCTGCTTTACCAGCGCATAGCCCGTCGCCAATTGGTCGGCGGTGACGCGGGGCTTCGCCGGCTCCTTCCACGTCCAGGCCGGCTCATCCACGCTCTCGTACATCAGCAGCGCGGGGTGATCCTTGGCGCCCGCAGTGACCTCGCGCAGGCGCGCCTCGCGCGTGTCGCGGCTCGCCGTGAGGTCCATCGCATCGCCGAGCGGAATCCAGCCGTAGATGCCGGCCTTCGCCGCCGCGTCGAGCGCTGCGACATCGAAACCCGTGGACACCAGGTTGAACCCCGCCCGCGCCATCTCGCCGTAGGGATCATCGCCCTTGGGCTTGGCGTAGAGGCCCAAGGGGAAGAACCGCTTGCCGTTGAGCAGCAGGTGCCCGCCCTTCTCGATGGTCACCACATTGCCCGCCGCCGCCGCCTGCCCGATGCACACCACCGCCACCACAATCGCCGCCAGCAGTCTCAGGTTCATCGGCTGATCCTCCATTCATGGTAGCGCAGGCGTCCTCGCCTGCCACATATCGCAGCCGGGACCGCCGCGCTGCCGGGGTGCCCTCACTCCCCCGCCGCTGCGCCCACCGCCTCGATTATCTCCGGCTCGCGCGTCAGCAGCCTTGCCGCCGCCGCGTCGAGCAGCATCCGATACATCCACCACGCATAGGCGGCCGCCGCCGGCGCCCCGACCGCGTACCACAGCGGCGCGTGCAGCATCATCGGCAGACCCAACGCCGCCGCCATCGGTATCGCCAGAACCGCCACCGCGACGTAGCCTACGAAGACTAGTATGAAGCCCAGGCACCCCGGCCCATAGCTCGCCGAGGCCAGCGGGTTCTTGCGCCTGGTAGGCAGGCGGTAGGGCGCGTAGATGGACAGGAAATTGCCGACCGCCAACGCCAGCGCCAGCACCGTTGCCGTGCCCAGCAGCGCCAGCGGCAGTTGCGACCATTGCCGACTCAGCGCCGCCAGGATGACCAGCGCTGGCACATAGACGACCATCAGCGCCAGGTACAACGCCGCATTCTTGCCCGCCAGCACCACCCGTCGCGGCGTGGGGAAGAGGAAGAGCGTGCTTACCGCGTTGCCCTCGATGCCGAACATGTTGGCGCACAGCGAGAACGACCCGAAGAGCATCATGGCGATGGTGCCCAGCAGCAGACCGGGCGCCGGCGTTTGGCCGTAGCCGCCCCCGAACGAGCGCACCCCGATGAACATCAGCCACAAGATCGGCATCGCGATGGCCTGAATCAGGTGCGTCTTCAGGTGCGGGTTGCGCCAGAAAAGCAGCAGCTCCTTGCGCGCCACCGTCGCGATCTCCTCGGACACCGGCAGCCATATCCGCCGCCTGGCCAGCGCGCGCTCGAATGTGGGACCGGCGCCCTCGCCTGTCGGGCGGCGCCGTTGGCGCCGCGCGCGGCCCCCAACCTCGGTTTCGCCGGATTGCACTCGCCGCACCAGCAGCGCCATCGCCGCCACCGTCGCCGCCGCGAGCGCCCCCAGCCCCGCGAGATACCCGCCTGCCGCCCAGTAGCGCCCGGCGGAAGCATTGGTCACGACGCCGACGACGAGCCCGCTGGGCATGAACCGCAGATAGCGCGACGGATGCAGGTTCAGCCACCCCGCCCAGTTCCCGACCACCCCCGGGCGAAAGAACATGCCGTACATGGCGTAGAAAAGCACCCCCACTAGCGGCGACAGCAGCATGACCAGGTCGCGCGTGCGGCGCGAGCGCAGCAGGTCCCACAGCACGATGCGCAGGCTTTCCACCAACGCCGCCATGTGCGCCGCCAGCAGCCCGACGGCGACCGCCATCATCGCCGCGTCACCCGCCTGCGTCGCCCATCCCACCGGCACCGCCAGCAGCACGGTGAAGCCCGCCGGCGACGAAGCCAGGTCGCTCAGCAGCACGCCCGTCGTCATCTGCGCCGGCGTTACGGGGTAAAAGTGCAGCTTCGACAGGTCGGCCGAATCGTCGAACGACATGCCCAGCAGCGGGAATACGATCCAGACCCACCAGATCACCGTCAGGGAGAGATACAGCGCCTCCGTCGCCATCGCCCGCGGCAGCGCGCGAAACGCTATCACCAGGGCGAAGTAAACCCCCAACGCGCCGGCCATGATGAACAGGAAAAACAGCGCCTGGAAGATGGCGTGGCCGACCCTCACGCGCGTGCGCGCGAGCAGCAGCCGGAAGCGCAGCGCGATGAGCGCGGTTATCGGGCGCACGCGGGCCCCCTTCGGTCGGGCTGACAGTCGTCGGCTGGTGCGCCGTGCGAACTCCTCTCCCTTTTAGGGAGAGGTGGGGTGAGGGTGAAGGGCGACGCCGCCTCATCCCCCACCTTGGCGGGTATGTTCGCGGAGAGTTGGGATGAGACAAGGCAACCCCTCCCCCTGCCAGGGGGAGGATGAAGGTGGGGGTGAATCGTGGGCCATCCACCCTCACCCGGCTCGCCGAGGGCTCGCCGACCTCTCCCTGCGAGGGAGAGGGGTTGGCACGCGCGTGGCCTATACCAACCAAAATGGAACATACCCACCTTGGCCTTCCGCCTGAAAGGGCAAGCCGGGCTGCGCACCGCACCCTCACTCGCGAAGTCACGCGCTGTTCGCTCGCCCGACATTGCTCTCATCTCAGCCAGCTCAGCCCCTCGCGGTCGACCTCCGCCCCCACCAGGGCGAGGAAGACGTCCTCCAGCGAGCCCTCGGTGTGTGACTTTGCGCGCAGCTCGCCCAGGTCGCCCAGGCCGACCAGCTTGCCCTGGTGCAGGATCGCCACCCGCGTGCACAGGTGCTCCACCACCTCCAGGACGTGCGACGAGAAGACGATGGTGCGGTCGTGGCGAGTCATGCTGCGCAGCACGTCGCGGATGACCCGCCCCGAAATGGCGTCAATGCCCGAAAACGGCTCATCCAGAAAAAGCACCTCGGGGTCGTGCAGGAGCGCCGCCGCCAGCGCCACCTTCTTCTGCATGCCGTGCGAGTATTCGACGATGAGCTTGTCCTGGTCGTCGCTCAGCGCCATCAGCTCCAGCAGCTCGTCGCTGCGGCGGTCGGCCTCGGCGGCGGCCACGCCGTACATCCGCGCGCTGAAGGCGAGGAATTCCCGCCCCGTCAGCCGGTCGTACAGATTCAGCTCCTCGGGCAGTACGCCGATGCGCCGCTTGACCTCGAGCGGCTGACTGCGCACGTCGTAGCCGCAGACCCAGACCTGGCCCCGCGTCGGCCGCAGCGCGCCGATCATCATCTTGATGCTGGTCGTCTTGCCGGCGCCGTTAGGCCCCAGGAATCCGAAGAACTCGCCGCGCTCCACCCGCAGGTCGAGCGAATCCACCGCGACCTTCGAATCGAACGCGCGCGTCAGCCCCTGCGTCAGAACGGCGACGGTTGGCTCGGTCATGGTTTCGCCCTCGGTTGCGCTTGCAGAGGGGACAGTCCTCATTTCGTGTGGAGTGCGGCGGCTCGCCGCCGCTTTGAAAGCGGGAGCAAGTCGCCAGAGGCGACTAAAGCTCCCGCACTCCATGCACGTCGGCTGCCCTCATAGGGGACTGTCCCCGCGGCCTTGCGCGACCGCTGCTGAGTGAAGCGCATGATGATGAACTGCGCTCCGCCGCCCGACACGAATGGCAGGGACGGCATCAGCGATATGAAGCACGTTTCTCCCGGCCGCGTGAACGCCAGGGTGCCGCTCTCGGTCTCGAGCCGCTCGGGCGTCCAGCCCGCCATGTGGGCGCGGTAGAACTGGCGCACCTGTGACCGCGACGCTGGAGCGACGAGGTGGATCCTGACCTGGCCCTGGGCGAGCGCGCGCGTGGTCGAGCTCATGAACATGGGGTCAAGCTTGGCGCCGGGATAGACCGGGATGTCCGGCAGGAGGCGCGGCAGGTCGGCTTCCGTGATGGGATGGCGCGCCATCTCCAGCGCTTGGCGGAACTCCTCGGAGCTCATCTCGCGGCGCAGGAACGAGGATGCGGTGAGGGCGGCTCCGGTGACGAACACCAAAGCTACCAGATACACCGTGACGGCGGCCACAGCGATCAGCCACCACCACCCGCGCGCGACCCGCCGCCTTCCGGCAGGCGGCCCACCGCCGCTTGCTGCCAGCCACTCGTGCCCCTTGCGACCCATCGTTCACGCGCGATTGTAGCCGGAGCGGGAAGGAGTGTCAACGAGCGGGGCGTGGGAGGTGTGACCGCGAAGGTTGGGATCGGGCGACCTGACCCCTCCCCCGTTTCAGCTTATCATTACCCACATCTCTCGTGGACGGCGGGCGGGGGCGCAATTGCGGGCCATAATCGCGGCTGTGGAGCACGGGCACTCTTGCCCGTGTGGAGTGGAGCATGGGCATTCTTGCCCGTGTGGTGGCCCAGGCAAGAGTGCCTGGGCTCCATTGGGCAGCGACGGCCTCGCGCTGGGCGTTTGAGCACGGTGTGGGTAATGCTAAGCCCTTTCAGGGGGAGGTTTACCCGCCCCGGGCGGGACGAAGGTGGGGGTGAAACGGTGTGTCCGCACCCTCACCCGGCCTCTCCCGCCTTCGCCGACGTCGATGTAGGGGCAAGGCATGCCTTGCCCCTACGGTGGGCGAAGTTGCCCTCCGAGAGGGAGAGGGGTTGAGCAGCAGTCTTGCCACCGCAACGAAAAACGGTCACAACGGGGGCGGACAGGGTATGTTCGCGGACAGTGGGTGAGGGCCGACCTGTAGGGCGGCGATTCCTATCGCCGCCGGCAATCCTGCGGGCGTGGGAACGCCCGCTCGACAAAGACCCACAAAGATCGAACACACCCGGCGGGTAGGGCATGACCGCGAAAAGTCGGGGATGCGTCTGGCCTGGCGTTTCGCATCCCATGGTGGCAAAGCCGTCTCGGCGTTAGTGGGCGCGGTCAGCAATCACGCCATGCGACGCCGGAACTATCGCTAGTACCTCGTGACATAAGAACCATTGCGCGTTATTCAGCGTGGCAAGTGTCCGACCAAGCTCAGCATCGCATGCGCCTATCTCTGTCACGATGTACTAGACTACATAGGGAATCCTCTAGCAGGAAGCGACCGGCATGTTGCGGGTAGTCAAAGACCTGGTCCCGCTATTGACTGGATCTCAGGCAGCGCTGCCGCCCCGTATGTTTTTCAACACACCGTCCAATACGCTCTTGGCCCTTTTGGCATCTTCCTCGCGGACCTGCACTTCAATCGGCCCGATGGCCGGGTCGAAGCCCGCCAACGCTCCGGCAGTGTCGGTCCGATAGAGAACCGCATTCTTGTCCAAATGGGGGATATCATGCTCATCGAGGATAGGGACAACCACAGTGTACTCTTCATAGCTTCTCGGAACGTAAACTGTGACCAGCTCTGCGTATTCCATGGTGGGATCATTCTGTTCGGCCATCATGCTCTCCTCGCGAACACGACGGGGGTCACGAACGTGACCTGGTCGGCGTCCCGATTCCGTCCACGCCGTCTCGGAACGACATCGCGGCGCCTCAGCCGAACGGCCTTGGCCTACTCCACCACATCGCCGGTGATGGCCGCGACCTCGACGCCCCGCTCGCGCAGGTAGGCGATGGCGCGCTCCAGACTCTCTTCGCTGCCCTCGAGCTCCAGCACCAGCTCGCCCACCGTCTCGGTGACCTTGGCGCGGCGGATATTGGGCATGACGTCGAACTGCTTCGCCATGGTGAATGTCACCGGCTCCTTTATCAGCCGGTGCGGGAAAGTCAGCTTCACTGTTCTGGTTGCCACTTGTTACCTCGCGATCAGGGACAGTTACCTATTTCCGCGTTGCAGCGGGCGTAAATGCAGCAGGCTTTCTTGCACCGAGATTATGCACAAGAATACCGGAGTGTCATTCTGAGCGCCAAAGGATCCCCTATCGGTCTTCAGCAACCCCGGTAGGGGATCCCTCGCTTCGCTCGGGATGACATCACCCGTTAGGTGAATGCTTCACGCGCGCAATGCATAATCTCGGTTGGAAATAGGTAACTGTCCCTATTTATGCCTGCGGCAGAACTCCTCATAGTCTATCAGCTCGCGCACCGTTGGATGCTCGCCGCACAGGGCGCACTTGGGATCCCGCGGCACCGCGACCTCGCGAAAGCTCGCCCCCAGCGCATCGTAGGTTAGCAGCCGCCCCACCAGCGGCTCGCCGATGCCGAGGATGACCTTGACTGCTTCACTCGCCTGGATGGCGCCGATCACCCCCGCTACCGCACCCAGCACGCCCGCATCCTGGCATGTCGGCACCACGCCCGGCGGCGGCGGCTCCGGGAATAGGCAGCGATAACACGGCCCGCGCCCCGGCAGGATCGTCGTCGCCTGCCCCTCGAATCGCAGCACTGCCCCGTGCGACAGCGGCTTGCCCGCCAGCACACACGCATCGTTGATCAGGTAGCGCGCTGCGAAGTTGTCCGTGCCGTCCACCACCACGTCGTAGCCAGCCAGCATGCCGAGGATGTTGTGCGATGTCAGCCGCTGCTGATGGGCGATGACCTGCACGTCGGGGTTTAGCTCGCGGATGCGCCTGGCCGCCGACTCCGTCTTGGGCCGCCCCACATCGCCCTCGGTGTGGATGATCTGGCGCTGGAGATTGCTCAGCTCAACCGCGTCGCTGTCAACGATGCCCAGCGTGCCGACACCTGCCGCCGCGAGGTAAAGCGCAGCCGGCGAGCCCAGTCCGCCCGCGCCCGCCACCAGAACCTTTGCCTGGAGCAGCCGCGCCTGGCCCGCGCCCCCGATCTCGGGCAGCAGAATGTGGCGGCTGTATCGCTCGACCTGCTCGTCGCTCAATCTCATCCTGCGATCTCGCATGGGCGGGCTGAACAGGGCTGAACAGGGACAGTTACCTATTTCCGCATTAACGTCAGCGTGCATGCAACAAGGCTTCCGGGAAATAGGTAACTGTCCCTAATTCCGCCGGCAATCGCCGGGATGATCGAAACCTCGTCGCCATCGCGCAGCGCGGTGTCCTCGCCCTGGAGAAACCGCACGTCCTCGTCATTGACGTACAGATTAACGAATCGCCGCAACTTTCCCTGCCCGTCGTACAGGCGCTCTCGCACCCCGGGATACCGCGTCTCCAGCTCGCCCAGGAGCTCGCGCAGCGTCTGGCCGCTTGCATGCACCTCCGGCTTGCCCAGGGTCAAGGTTTGCAGCGGCGTTGGAATCCGAACCTTAACCGTCATGATTCACTCCTATCTTTCGCGTCGCGCCGCATGTCTTTCGGCGCTTCGAATCCGCAGCGCCAACTCGCGGAATCTCTCGGCCGGCTCGTCATAAACCCAGGCCCGGGTCTCAACATGCCCGCACGCGGCGACCGCGGTGATGACATAAACGTAGCCCGCCCACGCGCGCGCCGCGTCGGCAACCGAGGGCGCGCTGGGATGGTCGGGATGCGAGTGGTGGAATCCCACGATCTCGCGCCCTTCATCCTGACTCGCGCGCGACACGCGCAGGATCTCGGCCGGGTCGATCTCGTAGCGGTCGCACTTGCCGTCCTCGCTGCGATTGGCGGCCGGGTGGGAGCTGGCAACGACGACGCCGTCGCCGCGGCGCACGCCAACCAGTATCCCGCAGCATTCTTCGGGATAGGCCTGGCGCGCATGGGTCTCGATGCGCCTCAAGAGCCGACGGCTGATGAGCAGCGCGCCGGCTGTGCGCTCCGGCGAGACCGTGCGCCCCGCCCTGTCGGGCTGCCGTACGCGGCGCTCGGCCCGGCGGCTGATAACGATACCCGTCACGATACAAGACTCCCCACTATCGCCCCCGCCCGCTCCTCGAACGAGGCCAGCGAGGGCGCGATGTTCACCGTCGCCCCCAGCCGCCCGGCCAGCGGCTCGATAGTCTTCAGCCCGTTGCCCGTAACGCAGGCGACGATCAGCTCATCGCGCGGAATGCGCCCCGATTCGATCAGCTTCTTCGTCACCGCGATGGTGACGCCGCCGGCGGTCTCGGTGAAGATGCCCTCGGTGCGCGCGAGCAGCTTGATGGCGTCCACGATCTCCTCGTCGGTGGCGGTATCGCCCCAGCCGCCGCTGTCGGAGATCGCCTTCAGCACGTAGAAACCGTCGGCGGGGTTGCCGATCGCCAGCGACAGCGCGATGGTGCGCGGCTTGCGCACCGGCCGAATGATGTCGCTGCCCTCGTGCAGCGCGGTGACCACCGGCGCGCAGCCGGCCGGCTGGGCCCCATAGACCTTGGTCGGCAGGTGCGGGATCAGGCCGAGGCGGTGCAACTCGCGAAAGCCCTTCCACACTTTCGGCAGCAGCGTCCCGCCCGCCACCGGCAGCACCACGTGCTGCGGCGCCCGCCAGCCGAGCTGCTCGGCGATCTCGAAGCCGCAGGTCTTCGCCCCCTCGGTGTAGTACGGGCGCAGGTTGACGTTGACGAACGCCCAGCGATACTTGCCCGCGACCTCGGTGCAGAGGCGGTTAACCTCATCGTAGGTGCCCTCGACGCAGATCAACGTCGGGCCATAGACTTGCGTGCCCACGATCTTGCCCGCCTCGAGGCCAGCGGGCACGAAGATCACCGCCTTCAGCCCGGCGACCGCCGCATGCGCCGCCACCGCGTTCGCCAGGTTGCCCGTCGAGGCGCACCCGACCGTATCGAAGCCTAGCTCTTTGGCGCGCGACAGCGCTACCGGCACCACGCGGTCCTTGTACGACAGCGTCGGCCGGTTGACCGAATCGTCCTTGAGGTAGAGCTCGCGCACCCCAAGCTCGCGCCCCAGGTTCTCCGCGCGCACCAGCGGCGTGAAACCCGAGTTGAGGCCGTCCGTCGGCTCGCCCGCCAGCGGCAGCAGCTCGCGGTAGCGCCATATGTTCTGCGGCCGCGACACGATCATCTCGCGCGTCAGATGCCCGCGCATCCGCTCGTAGTCGTATGTCACTTCGAGCGGCCCGAAGCAGTACTCGCACGTGAATACCGCCTGCGCCGGGTAATCACGCCCGCACTCGCGGCATCTCAGCCCGGTCACATAGCAGCTCGTCGTCTCCATCGCCGGTCCTTCGCGGTCCGCGGTCCGTGGTTCATAGTCCGTCGTGAGGGAGTCATCGCGTTGCGCCGCTTGGCGTTTCGGCGTCGCCGCGCTCGACCAACAACCGGAAGCCCACCTGCGTCGGCTCGACCGACAGCACCTTGTGCCCCTCCGCCTTGGCGCTGCGCGGGACGTTGATGATCGCGTCGCCGTCGTCCAACAGCACCTCGACCACTTGCCCCGCTTCCATACCCTCGAGCTCCAGCTTCAGCTTGACCCAGTTCATGGGGCACGTCGCGCCGCGCAAATCGAGCCGATGATCTGGTTGCTGCGCCATAGTCTGCTCCGGTGCGACCTCTCGCCTTTTCAGGGGCAGGCTGGGTGACGGTATGGCCGCAGAGACGTAGACTCTATCCGATGTCCCCGTACTCCGGGAACGTCTCCGCCAATCCGTCGTAGAACAGCCGCGCCCACTTCGGCTTCTTCAGGTCGGCGCCTGCGAGCAAGCCATCGCCCACGACCGCGCGCAGCGCCCGCCGGTACGAATCAATGCCCACGCGGTCGAGCGCGTCCCCCAGGCGCTCGCGCGGCTCGCCGCGGTCGCGATACCACGCGAGGGTTGCGGCGATCGCATCTTCGACCCGGGGATCGGCGACGAACTGCGCCACGGGATATGCTGGGTGCGGGTGCTTGCCATGTTTGCCGCCGACGAAAACCGCATGTCCCACCCGCTTGGCAACCATGGCATCGAACGGACACGCCTTGATGCAGTCGCCGCACGAGATGCATTTGTCGGGATCGCGCACTGGCAGATCCTCGGCGCCCATCGTCAATGCGTCATCGCGGCAAGCGCGCACGCATATGCCGCAGTGGGTGCACAGCTCAGCCGCCAGCGCCGGCTCGACCATTCCTTGAAAGCCCAGGTCCGCCATGCGCGCGCGCACGCAGTCCCTGACGCAACCGGCGAAAGTGGTCTTGAACTTGTGCGGCGTCTCCTCGCCAAAGAAGCGATCGGTAGCCGATTGAGCGAGCGCTTGGGTATCGGTCCAGCCGTTCGGGTTGTACTCGCACCCGCCGCACGCAGTTGCCACCCGAAAGCGCTTGCCGCACGATGCGATCTCCTGGCCAACCGCCGCCAGCTCGCGCGCAACGGCGTCGAGGTCGTGCAGATCCACGCCTACGATCTCCGCCGACTGCCGCACGCTGAGATGCACCACGCCGCTGCCGTAGTGGCGCGCGACCGCGGCGATGCGCTCCAGGCGCTCCGCGGAGACACGCCCCCCCGGCGCCTTGCAGCGGATGGTGACCTTGCCCTTCTGGCGCTGCGGGATGATGCCGCCCGCCTTCAGCTCCTCCGCCCGCGCCTGGGCGACGTCGGCGCTCTTTGGCTCCGCTGCATCATGCGGCTCCACCGCTGCCGTGGGCGTGAGTTTGTCCTTCCCCTCCCGTGTCATGTCGCAACCCCAAGTAACTTCGACCCGTCAGATCGGCGCCTGCGCCAGTTGCCGGCTGCGCGTATCGCGTCTTTCGTCAAGCTCGAAATACGGCTCCAGGCTCGCATAACGCTCCCCCGTATCGGGTAGGATCGCAACCACTCGCTTGCCTCCCCCGAGCTCCGCGGCCAGCCGCAGCGCAGCGAACGCCGCCGCGCCCGATGAGATCCCGACCAGCAGCCCCTCCTTGCGCGCCAGCAGGCGGCAAGTCAGGAAGGCGTCCCGGTCGGCGACTGTCACTACCCGGTCGATCGTGTCCAGGTTCAGCACGTGGGGCACGAAGTTGGCGCCGATACCCTGGATCATGTGGCGACCCGCCTTGCCCTGCGTCAGCAGCGGGCTCGATGCCGGCTCGACGCCGACAACCAGGATCCGCGTCAGCTCTTTCTTCAGCGCCTCGGCCACGCCGGTGATGGTGCCGCCGGTGCCGATCCCCGCCACCACCGCGTCCAGCCGCCCGCCCGTCGCTCGCAGGATCTCGCGCGCCGTGGTGCGCCGGTGAATCTCCGGGTTTGCCGGGTTGCCGAATTGCAGCGGCATGAACGCCCCGTCGGTGGTCGCCACGAACTCGCGCGCCGCGCGCACCGCCCCTGCCATGCCCTCGTCGGCCGGCGTCAGCAGAAGCTCCGCCCCCAGGCTGCGCAGCACGAACCGCCGCTCCGGCGTCACGTCGTCAGGCATCGCCAGCACCAGGCGATAGCCCTTGACTGCCGCGACCATCGCCAGGCCGATGCCGGTGTTGCCGCTCGTCGGCTCGACGATGACGCCGCCCGGCCGCAGCCGCCCCTGCTTCTCCGCCGCCTCGACCATGCTCAGCGCGATGCGATCCTTCACGCTGCCCGCCGGGTTCTGCGACTCCAGCTTGCCCAGAACTTCCGCCCCGCCCGGCGGCGAGACGCGCCTCAGCCGCACCAGCGGCGTATTGCCGATCAGATCGAGCACGCTGTCGGCGATGCGATCGCCCGGGCAGCGCACGCCATCATCGTCTCCGTCGCGCCCGGCCGCGCTCGGCTCTTCGTGCCGCGTCTGCGTGTCACCCATAGCTCGCCTCAGGTGCGCTCCAATCTACCTCGATCCCGCGCTGGGCGCGTGCAGCCCGCATTCTTTATGCGCAGGATCCTCCCACCACCAGCGCCCGGCGCGCGGGTGCTCGCCGGGCTCGACCGCGCGCGTGCACGGGTCGCACCCGATGCTCGGGTAGCCAGCATCGTGCAGCCGGTTGTAAGGCACGTCGTGACGGCGGATGTAGTCCCACACCTGCCTTTCGCCCCAACCCACCAGGGGATTGATCTTGATTATCCCGTCGTGGGCGTGATCGATCTCCAGCGCCTGCACCGCGCTGCGCGTCACGCTCTGCTCCTGGCGCAAGCCAGTGATCCAGGCCTCAAGCCCGGCCAGCGCCCTCCCCAGCGGCGCCACTTTGCGTATATTGCAGCACTCGCGCCGGGCCTCCAGGCTGCGGCGGAAGGAGTAGAAGCCTTCCTGGCGCTCCAGCCGCTCCACCGCTTCGCGCTCCGGGTAGTAAACCTCGATCGTCACCCCGTAGCGCTCGCGCACCTGGTCCATAACCTCGTAGGTCGCCTCCGGCAATCTGCCGGTATCGATCGCGAAGATACGAGGTCTGCGCGCGGTCCGCGCCAGCATGTCCACCAGCGCCACATCCTCCGCGCCGAAGCTCGACGCCAACGCCACGCGCTCGCAAAACGTCGAGACCGCCCAGGCGAGCGTCTCCTCGGGGCCGCCATTGCTCAAATCCGTTCTCGCCCGCTGCAAATCCAGTTCAGTCATCTTCTCCTCCGTGGAACAGTTGTGCTGCGCACCCTCGCTGCGCACCGCGCCAACTTCAAATCTGGTAGCACGCCCCGGTATCAGCCTGCGCCGCCAGTTGCTGCTCGCGCAGGTCGGCCAGGGTTGTGTCGGACAGCACCGCGCTCACCGCGTCTCCCACCCTGGCCCACAGGCCGCGCGCCGCGCAAGTCGGTGTCCGATCGCATGACTCCGGGCGAGGGACGCACTCGACAAAGTGGAGCGGGCCCTCCACCGCCTCGACTATCTCGCGCGCGGTGATCTCGGCCGCGGGCCTCGCCAACTCGTAGCCGCCCTGGGGGCCGCGCTCCGCCTGAAGCAGGCCATCGCGGCGCAGGGGGATGGTGAGTTGCTCGAGGTACTTGGCGGAGATCTGCTGCGCTTGCGCGACCTGGCGAAGCAGGACTGGGCCTGATCCCTCGCGCAGCGCAAGCTCGATCATCGCCCGCAAGGCGTACCTGGCTCTGGTTGAAGGTCCAATCATGGTATATATCCTACCAAGCGAATAGGAGAACTAGTAATAGTATGCACATACATCCCAGGTTTGTCAAGACGCCTGGGAAGCGATTTTTTGGCCGAATTATGCGCACGAGACGCCTGCTAGGCCCTGATTACGTGCAAGCTCGGGGATGTTGCGCCTGAGGAAGCGACGCGACCGAGGAATCGCCTGCCAGGATGCGCAAGGCCAACTGTTCAAGGCACTGTGCGCAGGGGGCGGACGATAATGAGAAATTTCACAAATGGCAGAAGGAATGGTGGAATGACGAGAGAATAAGTGACATAGGACACTTAATGTTGTCCCGGGGTGACTTTGCATTGGTGCCCTCTGCGTGGCATCGAACACCATACAGCACCTGCGGGCTGGCGAGCTGCGCCAGTTGCGAGCATTTCCTGAGCGGGCGCTGTCCCGCCTGCGTCAGGGGAAACGCCCTGGTGCGTCGCGCCAACCAACCGCAGTGCGCCATCTACCGCTGCGTCAAGTCAAAAGGTATTGAATCCTGCCGCGCCTGTCGCGCCGCGTCGTGCCCGGTGCTGGAACAGGGCAAGCCGGTTCGGTGCGACCTGGCTGATTACTTTGCCGGCGAGCGGGGCGGCATGTCCTTGGTCAAGGCTCTAACCGAGCTTAGATCAATCAGGGAGGAGCATTCTCCCCTGGACTTGCCGCCCCGTCTTAAGCAGCGCTTGCCGCTCTACTTGGCGGCGCTCCAGGCGCTCAAGCGCGAAGGCGTGGAGCATGTCGCCTCCGCTGAGCTCGCCCTGCGCATTGGCTGCTCTGCGGCGCTGGTGCGCAAAGACTTGTCGAGCATCGGCCAGTGGGGCCGCCGCAGCGCGGGCTACAGCGTCGAACTGCTGAGCGACAACCTGCGGTCGGCGGCGGGTCTCGGCTTGCCGCGCCGCGCCGCCTGGCTGGGCTGCGAGCGCCTTGCCGCCGAGCCGCGCCTGGTGGAGGACTTCGCGTACATGGGGTGTATCATCGCCGCCGTTTTTTGCGATGAAGGCAAGGAGCCGGGCGCGCTTGCGGAAGAAGGACTGATCGTGCGGCCCTTGTCGGAGCTGCCCCAAGTCGCGCGTGAGCTTGACCTCAAGCTCGCCGTGATCGCGGTTGATGACGATCGCGCCCAGGCGGCGGCCGAGCTGGCCGCGGCCTCGGGCCTGCGCTCGATTCTCAACCTGACCGACCGCGTCCTGGTGCAGCCGCGCGGCACGATGGTCGAAAATGTCAGCCCCCTGCGAGGGCTGGTATCGCTGATGCTGCGGGCGCCGGCGTCTTTCGCGGGCAAGCCGCGGAGGAAGCGCCCATCGTGATCGCCGTCGCGGGCATCAGTCATCGGCGCACCCCGGTGCATCGGCGCGAGAAGGCGGCGGTGGCCAGCCACGCCTTGCCCGATCTGCTGCGCCGTGCGCGTCAGCAACTCCGCGCCCACGAGTGCGTCATCCTTTCCACCTGCAATCGCACCGAGATCTACTTCGTCGCTGAGCGCGTCGATGATGACGCCGCGCGCCGGCTCCTTTTCCCCGATGACCGCGCGACGGGCGGACTCGAGGAATCCGAGGTCTACGTTCTGCGCGGCGCCGACGCCGCCAGCCACCTGTGCGAGGTCGCCGCGGGTCTCGACTCGCTTATCCTGGGCGAGCATGAAATCCTGGCGCAGGTGAAATCGGCGCTCGAGGCGGCGCGCGAGGCGGATACGATCGGCCCGCTGCTCAGCCGCCTGTTTCATCATGCCCTGCGCGCCGGCAAGCGAGCACGCGCCGAGACCGGCATCGCGTCAGGCATATTCTCGGTCGGCCATTGCGCCGCCATCGCCGCGCGCACGGTTCTCGGCGATCTTAGCGGCAAGGCCCTGCTCGTCATCGGCGCCGGGCGCATCGCCGAGGCCACGGCCAAGCACCTCTTCCACCAGGGCGCGGCCCCTATTGTCGTCGCCAACCGCACCCTGGAGCGCGCGCAAGAGGTGGCGCAGCGTTTGGGAGCCGCCGCGCACAGCATTACCGCTCTGCCAGCGCTGCTGGCCGACGCCGACCTGGTCGTCACCTGCACCTCGGCGCCGCATTTTGTCCTCGACGCCGCCCAGGTCGCCCGCGCCGCCGCCCAGCGCAGCGGCCGCCCCATGGTCGTCATTGATGTCGGCATGCCGCGCGACGTCGATCCCGACGCCGCCCAGGTTCCGAATGTGCGGCTGTTCAACCTGGACGATCTCGAGCCGGTGGTCGCCGAGAATGCGAAAGCGCGCGAAGGCGAGGTCAACGCGGCGCGCGCCATCATCGCCGAGGAAGTGCGCGCGTTCGAGCAGTGGCAGGCGCGCAGCGAGGTCGTGCCGCTCATCAACAGTCTGCGCCGCCGTGGCGACCTGGTGCGCGAGCAGTGCCTGGAGCAGGCCCGGCGCCGCCTGTGCCATCTCGCCCCCGAGGACGCGGTGGCGGTGGAGCGCCTGGCCGATCTCATCATCAAGCGCCTGCTCCACGCCCCGACCACGGCGCTGCGGCAGCATCCGCGCGATGGCAGCCTGACCCTCGCTGCCGCCGCCAGGGAACTGTTTGGTCTGTCGGACGAGGGTTGAGCAGAGTTGCGGCGCAGAGCGAACCGCCTGCGGCCGATGTTCGTTTTGGGTGACAGGTAGCACAAGCTTGCGGCTCGAAGTGCGCACGCCGGGCGCCAGAAGCATACATCTTTTCTGTCTCGGGGAACTTAATCATGTTCAGAGATGTCAGGGGTGCATGCTCGGGGTTGTGCGCGTCTGCGCGGCAGCGGATGCGTTCGAAAGGATGGCGGCGGGCATGGCGCTGGTCGCGCGTCAGCCTGGCGGTAGTAGTGGCCCTGGCGGTGCGGGCGTACGCCGATGCGCCGGCGACGACGGGAGCCTACGCGGTCAAGGGCGGCCAGCCGACGGCGCCCAAGTCGCCTAAAGAGCGCAAGGTGCCGGAGCCGGAGGCGATAGCCCAGTGTTCGGTGTGCCATGCCGACCAGGCGCAGGCCTGGGCGAGCAGCGTTCATCGGCGCACGGTCAACGCCCCGCAGATCGCGAAAGCGCGCCAGGGCTGCACCGCCTGCCACGTCAATGTGGCGGCGCACCTGGAGGACCCCTCGGCCGCGGTGCCGGGGCTGTCGCTGAGGAAGCTGGGCGCGGACAAGACGATCGCGCTGTGCACGTCGTGCCACAAGGACGCGGAGCAGATCATGTTCCGCACCTCCGCGCACGCCAAGCTGCCCAAGGCCTGCCTCTCCTGCCATCACCCGCACCAGGGCGAGGGGCGCGATATGCTGCAAGCCCCGGAGCCTGAGTTGTGTGACCGCTGCCACCCGCAGCAGGCGGCGGAAACCAGGCTGCCCTCGCACCATCCCATCCCCGAGGGCAAGATGGTCTGCACCGACTGCCACAGCGTCCACGGCGATCAGCGCAATAACCTGCCCGCGGCCTCGACTCCCGAGATGTGCTATAAGTGCCACTCCGACAAGGCGGGCCCGTTCGTCAACGAGCACCCGCCGGTGACCGAGGACTGCACCATCTGCCACAAGCCGCACGGCTCGCAGAACGACCGCTTGCTGGTGATGGACATGCCGATGCTCTGCTTGCGCTGCCACCCCGGTCATCACGACGCCGACCGCACGGCCCTCGTCGCTACCGGGACGACCGCGGCGGCGCAGCAGCAAGCGCTGCTGGGTATCTCCGCTTTCTACACGAAGTGCACCAGTTGCCACTCCCTGATCCACGGCACCGACCTGTCCTCCGGTACCGGCAACGGCACCTTCATGCCCGGCAGCCCGGCGGCCCCTCTCGATCGCGCCCACGCCAGCGACTCGCTGCCGTACTTCGGCGCCGCCGCCCTGTCCGCGCTGCCGCTCAGCGGCGACGGAACCTCCTGGGGCTTCAGTGATTTCGAGCTCGGCGCCATCGACGAGACGGGCAATCCTACCTACGTGCGCGAGTATGACGGCAAGAAGTACACCTTCCCGCGCGTCAAGTTCAAGGACGATCAGTACTCAAGCCGCAGCGACTTCCACTTCGCGGTGAGCGATCTCGGGGCCGGCGACGAGGAGGCCCAAACCTATTTCGGCACCCCCACCGTCAGCACCGACATCAAGTATCAGGCGCTGACCCACCGCGAGCCGCGCTTCAACGATATTCCGAGCACGGTCGCCATCGCCGCGAGCAACGGCGGGCTGCGCAACGTCACCCCAGACGACCGCACCAACGGCCGCGACGACTTCGCCATCGGGCGCAAGGTCACCGAGATCAACATGTATGCGCGCCACCCCAAGCTGGCGCACGTGCGCTGGGTGGCCAAGTACTGGCGCCAATCGAAGGCCGGCAACCAGCAGTTCACCTTCCTCGACCGCTGCTCGAGCTGCCACAAGGTGCAGGTCACGGAGCCCATCAACCAGGTCACCACCAATGCCTCCGGCGGGGTCGAGGTCGAGTTGAACAAGGCCGCCGTGCGCTACATGCACGAAGAGGATCGCTTCGAGAACCGCGCGCCGGAGGGGTTCTTCAACTTCACCGGCAGGCCGCCGGCAATGTTCAACGGCCTCGCGCCCCTGTTCGGCGTCGCCGACACCAAGAGCAACAGCGACGAGGTGCGCCTGTCGGCGGTGCCCAGCGAGCGGCTCGCGCTCACCGGCCTCTATGCCAGCAAGCGGCGCCGCGACCTCTACGCCAACAATCGCCTGAAAATCGCCAGCGCGGGGGGCGGATTGAGCTATCGCTTCCGGCCCGACCTCGACCTCGTGGCCTCGTTCTTCAGCAATGACTTCGATAACACCGCGCGCCTGATCAACGAGGATGCCATGACGCGCGACCGCCAGACCACCCGGGCCGAGCTGCGCTACACCGGTTTGCCGTGGACGACCATCAGCGGCGGCTACAGGCGCGAGAGCGTTGCTCGCGACACCGCCCACGAGCTCTTGCCCCGCAAGAGCGACAGCAATACCTGGTCGGCCAACGGCATCACCAACTTCCCCAATGGCGCCACCCTCAATGTGCGCTATCATAAGACCAACACCAGCACGCGGCTCAACTTCGACCCGAATGAGCCTGGGCTCGACTTGGGGCCATTCCCCGCGCGCTGGATCGCTCCGCCGACGAACGAGAGCTTCTTGTCCGCGGTCGCGACTTACGGCTTCGCGCGCGATCTCATGGGCACGCTGCTCTACTCCAAGCTCGATCAGTCTTTCGCCGTGGACGTGTCGGAGTTGGGTGTGGCGCGTCGCAGCGACAATAGCATCCGCACCCTGGGCGCGGAAACGCTCTACAGCGTCGGCCGGCGCACCAAGGTCAGCGCCGGCGTATATCAGCAGCGAGGCCACGCGCGCGCCGACGACACCTACGGCGTCGACGACTTCGTTCTCGCGCCGCCGCTTTCGCCCGACGGCAACATCACCTTCCCGCCCATCAACTCGAGCGTGTTCTCCGATTACGATGCGCTGATCTTCAAGCTCGATGCCTCGCACTGGGTGACGCGGCGCGTGCGGCTGTTCGGGCGCTACGCCCTGACCCACAGCAATGGGCAGGTCATCGCCAACGACCTGGGCGATTACACTGATCAGAACCCGGACCTCAATGGGTTGAACGTGCTGCTTAACCCGTTCGACATCAGGTTGACCGACCAGTGGTTCGGCGTCGGCTACCTGCTCGACCCGTTTACCGAGATCGCGCTCAGCTACGAGAAGCGCGCCTGGATCAACCGCAGCGACTCAACGCAAGACGGCCACTACGACCTGTGGCGCATTGGGGTGCGCATGTCGCTGTGAGGTGGTATCATGGTCAGCAGTGGCGTATAATGCGCGCGGGGGTATAGCGCTTGCGCGGCCGGTCGCGTCATCGCTCACGACGCGGCCGGCGATGACTGACGATGACCCGGGAAAAATCGCCGGATAGACTTGCACAAAGCGAAAAACGCATACCCGAAAGACCGCTGACAGAGGACGACATCGCTTCCGCCAAAGGCTCGCAGGCGTCGGCGGCGACGGCTGTGCGCGCGCTGTCGGCGGCGGATGAGCCGCCCCCGGGCCGCGGCGCCCTCTCGCGCCTGTGGGCCTGGCTCGGCTCGGCCGACCTGGCCCTGTGGCTGCTGGGCGTGCTCATGATCGCCATGGCGCTGGGGACTATCGTCCCTCAGCAAACCACGCCGCGGCTCCCGCTCGAAGCCTATACCAGGCCGTTTGGGCAGGCGCTGGGGCGGCTGATCGCTCGCACGTCGCTGGTCAACGTCTTCAACTCGTGGTGGTTCATCGGCGCGTTCGGGCTGCTCGCGGTGAACTTGGCTGTGTGCTCGGTGCGCCGCCTGGGCGGGCTGCTTCGCCCCAGACGCGCCTCGCCGCCGCCGGTGAGCGCCGACCAGATTCGCGGCCAGCGCGCCAGCGCACAGTTCAGCACCGGTCTCGCGCCGGCGGCGGCCGCCGCCCGGCTAAGCGATGCCCTGCGCCAGCGCGGCTACAGGGTGGTTGCGGCGGCGGCCAGGGAGAAGGACGCCTCCGGCCTGCGCGCGCGGCGCGGCGCGGTGCGGGCGTGGGGGCCGATGGTGGTGCACGTGGGGCTGATCGTGGTGCTGCTGGGGGCGGCGTATGGGCACCTGCCGCATCTGGTCTACAATCAGACGGCGCTCATCGGGCAGGGCGAGACCTACCACGTTGATCTCGGCCCGGCGTCGCTGGACATCCGGCTGCTGGATGCTGGCACCGAGCGCGCGCCCGATGGCAGCCCCACCGCCTATTGGGCCAACGCCCAAGTGCTGCGCGGCGGCAAGGTAGTTCGCAGCGTGCGCATCAGCCCGAACCATCCGCTACGCTACAATGGCGCCAACGTCGTGCTTCAGAGCGTGCTCGGGGGCGGCTATGCGGTCGAGGTCGCCAAGGGGCATGAGGTCGCAGATGTACCGGTGGTGATGGATGAACACGGCGCGGTGAGCATGATGGAGACCGTCACTCGCCTCGCTGCTCCTCCGTGGGTGGTGTTCGTCCACAACTTCGATGCGTCATATCGCCCGGGCGCGAGCCAGAGGGGCGCGGTGGTGCCGTCCGGGCGGGGCTTCGCTGAAGCCGCGAAATCGCAGGGTCAGCGACCCCGCGCCCAATCAGGCCCGCCGCGCCCGGCGGCGCGGGTATTCGTTGACGAGTCGGGCCAACTGAGCCCCAGCTGGCGGCTCGTGGGCTGGGTTGACGAGACGGGGCTGACCTACAAGGGCGTCCACTTCAGGCTCGTCAAGGGCGGCCAGGGGGCGCAGCTTGGGGTCTTCCGCGACCTGGGCGTGCCAGTCGTGTGGACGGGTTTCGCGATCGTCGTCGCCGGCTGTCTGCTGGCGCTGCTGGTGACGCGGCGCGACATCACCGTGCTGGTTACGCCGCGGGCGGGAGGCGCCAAGGTGTTGGTGGGAGCGAGCGCGCGGGGGTTCGGTCCCGCGGGCGACGATGTCATGAACTCGCTGGGCGCCGAGGTGGCCCGCGAGGAGGTGAATGCGAGATGAGCGCGAGACGGAAGCGAGCCGCGATCGCGGTGTGCGCAGTGCTGGCGGGCATTGGGCTGGTGGCGCCGGCGGCCGGGCCGGCGGGGCTCGAAGGCTACATTGGCGTCAAGTTCTGCAACGCGTGCCACAAGAGCACACATGCCGAGATCGTCGCGGCGCAGGCGAAGACGTCGCACGTCTTCGCCTTCTGGGCCGTCTCCGAGCAGGGGGGCGAGCGCAAGCTGGCGGGCGATTTCGCGACCGCGCCGGGCTTCAAGCAGTCGGATGCCGCGTGGGTGCTGGGGCGCGGGCTGCGTCAGCAGGCCTACATTGGCAGCGATTTCAAGACCTTGCCCGCCGAATGGGAGGTCAGCACAAAGCAATGGCGCCCCACGGCGAGCGCGGATGCGAAGAAGGAGTGCATAGCCTGCCACACCACCGGCTATGATGTCACCACCGGCGAGTGGAAAGATGAGGGCGTGACCTGCGAGTCCTGTCACGGTCCCGGCGCCAATCACGCCAAGAGCAGCACCGAGCAGAAGAAGGCCACCGCCTTCAACCCCAAGAACCAGCCTCCCGATCGCCGGGCCATGATCTGCGGTCGCTGCCACTCGCGCGGCAAGAACCCCGACGGCCTGCCTTTCGCGGTCGGCTACACCCCGGGCGATGATCTGACCAAGGTGTTTACCCTCGATACGACCTGGGAGCAGGGCGCGCGGCAGAGCCAGTACAACGACCTCGTCGCGGGCAAGCACCTGGGGGCGGGCGTGGATTGCGATACTTGTCATGATCCGCACGGCGTCGTCACCGGCACCTCGCATCAACTGCGCAAGCCTGCCGACGACCTGTGTCTAGACTGCCATCCAGCGGCCAAGCTGAGCCCGGCGCAGCACACGCCGCCCAAGGATTGCACCCGCTGCCACATGCCCAACGGCAGCCACCAGTTCGAGAAGCCCAAGAGCGTGCCCGAAGGCACGCCGCACTGGCACTGATACCGAGCGGTCGTCTCCGCTTGCATTGAGATGGAGTCCATACTCGTCAAGTACACCTTCGGCCTCTACCTGGGCGCGGCGATGATCTACGTCATCTACGCCGCCTCGCGCTCGGAGCGCGTCGGGCAGTTCGCCACCGTCGTCGCATGGCTGGGCCTGGCGGCCAACACCGGCGCGCTGGCGGCGCGCGGCGTGGCAGCCGGGCGCGTGCCCTACGTCACGCAGTACGAGTACCTGACGGCGTTCGCTTGGGCGGTGGCGGCGATCTACCTGCTCTTCGAGTGGCGCTTCTCCAGCGCCCGCGCCGACCTGCGACCCGCCGGAAGCCTGGCGCTGCTGCTGGCCGTCGGGCTGTTGGGGTATGGGTCTACTTTCTCCAGGCAGGTGGAGGCCCTGATGCCGCTGCTGCGCAGCAACTGGCTCATCTTCCACATCTTCACCGCCGTGATCGGCTACGGCGCGGCCGGCGTGGCGACCGCGCTCGCCGTGCTCTACCTGGCGCGCAGTATCTGGCCGGGCGAGGAGTCGTGGCTGGGGCGCCTGCCGGCGCCGAACGATCTCGATCAGGCCGCCTACCGCTGCATCGCCTTCGCTTTCCCCTTCCTGGCGCTGGTCAACATCACCGGCGCCATCTGGGCCTATGACGCGTGGGGGCGCTACTGGGGCTGGGATCCCAAGGAAACCTGGTCCCTCATCACCTGGCTCATGTACGCGTTCTACCTGCATGCGCGGCTGCGCTCGGGCTGGCGCGGCGCGAAAGCCAACGTCCTCGCGCTCATCGGCTTCGCGGCCGTCATGTTCACCTTCATCGGCGTAGACCATCTTCCGACCTCCTCGTACAGTGTCCATACCTATGCCGTGCGTTAGAAGCGCACACGCGGCGCCAAAGCGCGGCCTCTCGCGTCATTGACATGCGTCCGATCCGGCGTCATTGGGGTCTGCTTTTTTTTGCCGCGCTCGCGGCGGCGGTCGCCGTGCCCGCGTCGCCGGCAGTGCGTCATGCGGCGCCATCGCCCCTTGCGGCGGCGCGGCAGGTGATGCCCGCCGCAACCGGGTCGGGCGCGGTCACGCCGCGCCCCGCGCCGCAGGGCGCGGCCCTCACCGATGATGTCTGCCTCGCCTGTCACGCCGACCGCGCGCTGAAAAAGACCGAGCCCACCGGCCGCGTGCTCTCTCTTTTCGTTGACCGCAGCGCGCTCGGCGCATCAGTCCACGCGCAGCTCAACTGCGTTGACTGCCACCAGGACGTGACCGCGCTGCCTCACGCCAAGGGGCTGGAGCCGGTGGACTGCGGGCGATGTCATTATGTCCAACCGCTTGCGAAGCCGTCGCCGACCGGCGTCAAGGTGCGCGTTCCCGGCGTGCACCAGCGCGCGGTGGAAGCGGGCATGCCCAATGCGCCGGTGTGCCAAACCTGCCACGGCGCGCACGATGTCCGCGCCCCGAGCGATCCGGCCTCGCGCGTCAGCCGCGGCCACGTCACCGAGACCTGCGGTCACTGCCACCTCGAGGAGTTCAGTCAGTACCGCAGCAGCGTGCACGGCGTGGCTTTGGCCGCCGGCAACAGGGATGTGCCGGTGTGCACCACCTGCCACGGCAGCCACTCCATCGAGAGCGTCAGCGCCGCGACCTCGCGCGTCGCGCCGGGCGCCATCCCCGAAACCTGCGGGCGCTGTCATAACTCCGAGCCCCTGGCCCGCAAGTACGAGATGCCGTCCGAGCGCCTGACCACCTACCGCGAATCCTACCACGGCCTGGCCAACCGCTTCGGCAGCCTGCGCGTCGCCAACTGCGCGAGCTGCCACGGCGCGCACAATATCCGCCCTTCGAGCGACCCGCAGTCATCAATCAACCCGAAGAACCTGCCGCGAACCTGCGGCCACTGTCACCCTCATGCCACGCAGAACTTCGCGCGCGGCAAGATCCACATTCTGCCAGTGCGCAGCGAGAGCTTCTCGCTGTGGCTGGTGAGCACGGCTTTCAAGTGGTTCACCATTGCCATCCTCAGCGGCCTGATGGGGCATATCGCGCTCGATCTTTACGCCCGGCGGCGCGAGCGCCGGGCGCTGCGACAGGGCGGCCTGTAAGCAATGGCGAAGCAGCGAAACAGTGGGTTTGGCCGTAGCCGCGATCACCGCCGCGATGATCTCATGGCAGCGAAGCCGGCATCGCGCCCGGACCGGCTGCCGCAGAGCTCCGACGAGCGCGACGCCGCCGAGGTGACGCGCTCGGCAGACGGCCGGGAGCGATCGCTGCATCAGCAGGTCGAGCGCCTCGTGAACGAGGATCGCCGCGAGCGCCCCGCCGTTGGCGCGCCCCAAGCGCCGGGCGAGGCCGAAGGCGAGGTTCAGCGCTTCAGCCTTCTCTTCCGGGTGCAGCACGTGCTGCTCTTTCTCAGCACCATCACCCTCATCATCACCGGCCTGCCGCTGCGGTTCCCCAACTGGCGCTCCTCCGCCATCCTCTTCGCCATCACCGGCGGCGTCGAGGGCAGCGGGCTGATTCACCGCACCGCCGCGGCGCTGCTCATCTTCGTCTCGGTCTTTCACATGGGCTACATCATTCTCACCGCCGAGGGGCGGCGCCAGCTCTTCTATCTTCTGCCGCGCAAGAAGGACTTCCAGGACGTCGGGCACAACGTGCTCTATTTCTTCGGCCGGCGCCCGGCGCGCGCCCGGTTCGACCGCTTCACCTACTTCGAGAAATTCGATTACTGGGCGGTGTACTGGGGCGTGGTCATCATGATCGGCACCGGCCTGACCTTGTGGTTCGAGGACCAGGCCATGCGCGTGCTGCCCAAGCTGGCGGTGGACATGGCTAAGGAGGTGCACAGCGACGAGGCGCTGCTGGCGACCCTGGCCATCGTCGTGTGGCACTTCTACAACGTCCATTTCAACCCCGACAATTTCCCGCTGAGCTGGACCTGGTGGACGGGCAAGATATCGCTCGCCAAGATGCGCCGCGAGCATTCGCTCGAGTACGAGCGCATGATGGCCGCGCGGCTGGCGCGACCGCAGGCGCAACCCGCGGGCGGCGCGCCCGCGGGCGGCGACGGCGACCAGGCCGGCCCCGGCGCCGCCGACGTCCGGCAGCCTGCGCCGCGACCAGACGACGAGTGATGGAATCGTGACCGCGCACAAACAGGGTTCGCCTTCAGCCCACGACGGCAAGACGGGCATCACGCGCCGCGAGTTGCTGGTCAACGTGCTGGTGGGGCTAACGTTCCTTGGCCCGCTGGCGACGGTGGTCTATTCCGCGGTGCGCTATCTGATCCCGCCAGCGCAGGGCATCAAGGGCGCGGCGGAGCACCTTCAGGTCGCGCTGGTGAGCGACCTCACGGCCGGCCAGAGCAAAGACTTCCTCTACAACGACGCGCCGTATGCGCTGCTGCGGGTGGGCGAGGAATTCCGCGCGTTCAGCAAGATCTGCACCCACCTTGGCTGCGTCGTGCAGTGGAAGGCCGACGACCAGACCTTCAGATGCCCCTGCCACGCCGCGGTGTTCGATGCCAACGGCGCGGTCATCTCCGGTCCGGCGCCGCGGCCATTGCCGCGGCTAAAGGTCGAGGTCTCCGCCGGTAAGGTCTATGTCTCGGGATAGAGGATAGACGTGGCGCCAAGGCGACCAGGACGCCTATATCGTTGGTTCCAGGAGCGCATCGACCTGCCGGTCGTGGTCGGCTGGATTCTCTCCGCCACCGGCCTGATCTATGGCGGCCTCGACCGGCGTCTCGAGCTGCGCGAGGCGTTGCAGCAGGCGCTCCGCAAGCCGGTGCCGCGTCACGTCAACTGGCTGTTCTGTTTCGGCGGCCTGGCGTTCCTGATGATTGGCATTCAGGTCGTCACCGGCGTTGCGCTCACGCTCTACTATCGCCCCACCCCCGAGGGCGCCTACGACAGCGTGCGCTTCATCATGGATCGCGTCACCCTGGGCTGGCTGGTGCGCGGATTGCACCGCTGGTGCGCGAACCTGCTCATCGTGCTGGTGGCGCTGCATATGCTGCGCGTGTTCGTCTATGGCGCCTACAAGTCGCCGCGCGAGCTCAACTGGATTGCGGGATGCTTCCTGCTCTTCATCACCCTGGGCTTGGGGTTTACCGGCTACCTGCTGCCCTGGGATCAGCTTTCCTTCTGGGCGACCAAGGTCGGCACCGAGATCGCTGGCGCGGTGCCCCTCGTCGGCCCGTTCGTCCTGCAAATCCTGCGCGGCGGCGCCGAGATCACTGGCTCGACCCTCACGCGCTTCTATGCTTTTCACGTCATCATCCTGCCGGCGATCCTGATCTTTTTCCTGGCAGCCCATTTCCTGATGATCCGCCGCCAGGGCATCTCCGGGCCGCTCTAGGCCGCCGAGACGATGGACATGGCTCACCACATACCCGAACCAGGGATGGCTCGCTCCGACGAGCGCGACGACCATGCCGCGCCAGAGGGCGTGCCGTTTTTCCCGCACCACTTCCTCAAGGAAGCGGCGGTCGGCTACCTGGCGATCGCGGTGGCGCTGGCTTTGATCGCGCTTGCGCCAGCCGAGATCCGCGAGCCGGCCAACCCGTTCAAGACGCCGCCGCATATCAAGCCCGAATGGTATTTCCTGGCGATGTATCAGTTCCTCAAGCTCTTCCCAGCGCACGTCCCGGTGTTGTCGCACATCCCAGGCGTCAGGGCCATCCTGGGCGAGGGGCGGGCGGCATCGATCATTATCCAGGGGCTGGTCATCCTGATCGTCATCGTGCTGCCGTTTCTCGATCGCAATCCTGAGCGCCATCCGCGGCGGCGGCCGTTGATGATGACCCTGGGCGCCATCGCCCTCGCCGCCATCATTTTTCTCGCAATCTGGGGCCGCATATCTTGACAACCGCGCCCAGGGTGACGGCAACCGAAATGGAGCACTCCGAGTGACACGCTGCATCGCCGCCGCGCTCGTCTGGGCGCTCGCCGCCGGCCTGGCATGGGGCGCGCAGGAGTCGCAGTGCGTGCGCTGTCACTCTTACGCTGTGCGCCGCGAGTGGCTCAACATCGTGCCGCAATGGAAGCGCAGCGTGCACGCCGCCCAGGGCGTGGGCTGCGAGGGCTGCCACGGCGGCAACCCGCGCGGCGAGGGCTTCAACGACGCGATGTACGGCGTGCCCGGCTTCACCGCCGCCTGGGCGAAGCGCGATATTCCGGCCATGTGCGCCCGGTGCCATGCCGATCCGGCGAGGATGCGACCTTATGGCATCCCCACCGACCAATACGACCAGTACCGCGACAGCGTCCACGGGCAGCGCTTGCTTCAGCACGGCGACGGCAACGTCGCCGCCTGCACCAATTGCCATGGCGTGCATGAGATCCGCGCGCCCGATGACCCGAAGAGCTCGGTCTTCAAGCCGAATATTCCCAAGCTCTGCGCCCACTGCCATGCCGACAAGGGGCTGATGGCGGGGTACGGCCTGCCGGCGAATGAATATGACCTCTACGTCAAGAGCGTTCACGGGGTCGAGCTTCTCCAGCAGCAGGTGCGGTCGGCGCCGGCCTGTCCTGATTGCCATGGCGCCCACGGCGCGACGCCGCCGGGGGTGTCGGAGGTGCCGGCGGTGTGCGGCAAGTGTCATGCGGCGACCGAGGGATACTTCGGCTCCGGCGCGCACGGGGCGGCGCTGCAAGCGACAGGCAAGCCGCGCTGCGTCAACTGCCACGGCAGTCACGGCATCCAAATGCCAACAGACGACATGCTGGTCGGCGGGCGGCAGGGGCACTGTGGGGCATGTCACGCGCCGGGGTCGAAGGAACGGGCCGTGGGCGAGCGGTACTACGCGATGATGACCGACGCCAGCAAGCGCATGCGGGGCGCCGCGCGCCTGGTGGACTTGGCGCAAGCGGCCTACATGGATATCGGCGACCTGCGGCCCGAGCTGCAGAAGGCCTATACCGGCGTGACCGAGGCGCGGGCGATGCAGCACACCGTGTCGTCCGCACTGGTGGAAGGCAGGGTCGTTCGGGCGGAGAAGATACTCGCCTCGGTCAGACGCGCCGCTCTGGCCGCGCTCGCCGACGCCCGGCGCCGCCGTCACACCGTGCTCGGCGGGGCGTTGCTTGCGCTCTTCGGCGCGGCCGTGCTCTGGCTCAAGCGGCGCCAGGTGATGGGGGCGGATGTGCGGGGTGGGTGATGCCATCCCGATCTCTCTCGCGCGATTGGTGGCGGACGCGGCGCTGCGGCGCATCGTTGAGCTGGCGCAAATGCGCCGGCGCGGGCCTTCCTCCCTCCCATGAGCGTCAGTGCAGTGCGGCCGCGCCCGGTGAGGCTCCGGCCTCACTCCGGACTCGCGCCCGCGCGCGACAACGCGTTGATGCGTACGCCGCAGCCGTACAAGAACACGTATGACAGCGATTGCTTCAAGAATCTGGGGCCGCTTGAAGGCCCTCCTGCAATGGCGGTTCTGCCTGCCGGTGGTGGGCTGGGCGGTGCCGGTGGGCGCCATCCTCGTCGGCCTGGTCGTCGCGCTGCTGGGCTTGACCGTTGCCGCCCACGAGACCAGCCGGCCGCTGTTCTGCCTCTCCTGCCACGAGATGGGCCTGCCGGTGACCACTTGGCGCGTGTCGTCGCACAAAGACGTCGCCTGCGCGCAGTGCCACATCATGCCTGGCACCATCAATATGTTCAAGAGCAAAGTCACCGCCATGCGCCAGGTTTACCTGCATATGCGCGGCGGCGTCGAGAGCTCAGCCATTCGCGCCCATGTCCCCGACCGCAACTGCAAGGCGTGCCATCCGCAGACCCGCGACCTCATCGTCTATCACGACCTCCAGATCACGCACAAGCGCCACTGGGACCGCGGCATCGAGTGCACCCGCTGCCACGACCGCGTGGTTCATGGCCCCAATGCCGCGTTCAAGAACACCCCGTCCATGAACACCTGCTTCGAATGCCATGACGGCAAGCAGGCGCGCAACGACTGCTCGGTGTGCCACATCGTCCTCGGCCAGCGCAGCCCCACCACTTTCCGCCCGGAGTGGATCGAGGCGCACAAGGAGAATATCCGCTCCGAGGGCGAGGCGTCATGCACCCGCTGCCACCAGGCCGACTTCTGCAATAACTGCCACCGCTCCGCCCGGCCGCATCCCGTCAACTGGCTCCAGGAGCATCCCAAGGGCTTTCGCCAGTCGCCCAAGTCATGCCCGGTCTGCCACGCGCTGCCCGAGGAGAAGGGCGAGCCCTCGTTCTGCAAGAACTGCCACGCGGTGCGCCGCGCCCACGCGCTGGACTGGATCACCGTCCATCCGCAGAAGTTCCGCCAGGACCCCAAGGACTGCGCCCGCTGCCACGACCAGAAGTTCTGCTCCGACTGCCACGCCATCTACCGTCAGCATCCGGATGATTGGCGCGAGACCCACCCCGCGCAGGCGCGCGCCGATCCCAAGCGATGCCAGGTCTGTCACACCCAGGAGTTCTGCCAGCGCTGCCACCAGGGTCTGGCGCCGACGAGCCATACCGCCGCCTGGCCCGCAACCCACGGCGCGGCGGTGGTCGCCGGCACGTCGGGGTGCTCGGTGTGCCACAAGCCGGAGTTCTGCCAGTCATGCCATCGCTCGCGCGCCGGCAAGCCGAAGTCGCATACCGAGCTCTGGCTCCAGGAACACGGGGCGGCGTCACAGGCGGCGTCGGCGGCATGCAGCATTTGCCACGAGCAGGATTTTTGCAGCAAGTGCCATGGATTGCCCATGCCGCATCCGGCCAACTGGCTGCAAGCCCATCGCCCGGCCGCCCAGCGTGACCCCAAGCTGTGTACGCGCTGCCACGACCAGAGCTTCTGCGCCGGCTGCCATCGCGGCACCATGCCGGCGTCGCACCAGCAGAAGGACTGGCTGTCCCGTCACGGGGCGCAGGCCAAGGCGACGCCTGCCGCCTGTCGCACCTGCCACAGCGAGGCGCTGTGCCTGGCGTGCCACCGCGGCGTTCAGATGCCGCATCCGGCGGGATGGCTCGCCGCCCACGGCGCCCAGGCGAAGGCGGCAAGCGATCGCCAGCGGTGCGCATCGTGTCACCAGGACTCGGAATGCGCGAAGTGCCATGGCCTGCCCATGCCGCATCCCAGCGATTGGCTGCAGCAGCACGGCGCGCAGGCGCAGCAGCATCCCGACGCTTGCCTGCGCTGCCACGGGGCCAAGGCCAAAGGCACCGCCGCGACCAAGTTCCCGTGCACCAGTTGTCATGCGAACCTGAAACCGTCTAACCATGATGCCAAAGACTGGCTGCCCGAGCAGCACTTCGTCGTCGGCAGCGATAAGCCCGACCTGTGCACGCTCTGCCACGGCGCCAACTCCTGCGACGCCTGCCACGCCAAGCGCGGGGTGAAATGAGGGCGATCGAGGAGGCGCGACTTCCGGGGTACGTGGGCGCGACTTCCATGAAGTCGCGAGGCTGGTGCGGACCCCGACCGCGCGCGGTCATAGGGCCGCGCGCCCAGGCCCGGGCGCGACGTGCGCGAAGTGGCGCGACTCGGATGTGCGCCGCGTCGTTAGCCGCGCCACCTCGCAAGCTGGTATAATCCATATACCGAATACTGAGCATGTCCGACGCCTCCCGAGAAATGGCTAGGCCGCAGGGCGCCACGGCGGCAGGCGAGCCCTGCCTAGCCGCCTGCCCCGAGATTCCCACTGGCCCCCGCGGCGCAAGCCACTCCGCAGCTCCAGGCCAGCGCGTCGCCATCCTTGGCGGCGGGCCGGCGGGCAGCTTCTGCGCCATCTGGCTCAGCGCGCTCGCGCCGCAGTTTGGCCGCCGCTTCGACATCGCCCTCTTCGATCACAAGAGCTTCGCCCAACCCGGCCCGGCGGGATGCAACATGTGCGCCGGCGTCATTCCCGATTCGCTGGTTCGCAACATGCGCCGCTTCGGCATCGAGCTGCCCGAGCACGTCATCCAGCGCCGCATCGCCGGCTACTGCCTGGTCACTACCGGCGGCTCGGTGGACATCCCAACCCCGCCCGGCGTCGAGTTCTACAGCACCTTTCGCGGCCCCGGCCCCCTGGGCATGTATCCCTCGGCGCAGGAAGGCTTCGACTACTTCCTGCTGCGCGAGGCCGAAAAGCGCGGCGTCGCTTACCGCAACGCCCTGGTAACCGATGTCCTGCCGCCGGAGTCCCCCCACGCGCCTTACACCATCATCTGCCGCGATAATTCCCGCCACGAGGCCGACATCGTGGTTGGCGCCTTCGGGGTCAACAGCAACCTCACGCGCGTCTTCGAGCGCCTGGGCTTCGGCTACCGCACGCCGCAGGTGGCGCGCGCGTTTCAGGCGGAGGTTCCGCTCGACCCCGACTTCATCGCCCATGAGATGCGCGATCGCGTCTTCATCTTCTCGCTCGCATTGCCGCACATCAAGTTCGCCGCCATTACCCCCAAGCGCGAGCACGTCACCATCACCCTCATCGGCTCCGACCCGCGGCGGCTCGATCTCGACGCGTTCCTGCGATCGCCGTATGTGCTGCGGCGCATGCCGGTGGGATTCGAGCTGCCCTGCCAGCACTGCTCCTGCGCGCCGCGCCTGCCCCTGACCGCAGCGCACAACCCCGTCGGCGAGCGCGTCGTCGTCGTCGGCGATGCGCACGTCGCGCGCTATCTAAAGAACGGCATCGAGTCGAGCTTCCACACCGCCTGCTGGGCGGCCCACGCCATCGCCGCCGGCGACCTCAGCCCGGCTGCGCTGTCGCGCAGCTACGTCTCGCGCTGCCGCTATTACGTGATTGACAATCGCTACGGCCGCGCGCTGTTCAAGCTGCACGATTGGGTCTCATCTTCCTCGACCCTGACGCGCGCCCATATCCGCGTCGCCCGGCAGGAGCAAGCATCGCCGCGCCGACGCAAGCGCTTAAGCGCCATCCTGTGGGGCATGTTCACCGGCAACATCCCTTACCGAGGCATCGCGCTTGCGCTCGCCGACCTGCGTCTGCACGCCGCCATCGCCGCCGCGCTCGCGCCCGCCGTTATGGAGGGCCTGCGCCGCCATCGCCGAGAGGAAGCAGAGGAGGTCTCCTCTCCCTCTCGGAGGGAGAGGCGGGGTGAGGGTGCATGGCGCGGCGCTTCACCCTCACTCGACCTCTCCCCTTCGACAAGCTCAGGGCAGGCTCTGGAAGGGAGAGGCGCGGCGCCGGTGGCTTGCGCGTTGCCGCAGATACCCGCGGCGGAGACGGACGCGCTGCCGGTCGGCGTGCCCGATCAGAATCGCCGCGAGACGCGGCTCCCACACGCGCCTGATGGAATCGCGGCAGCCGGCGATGAACCAGCGGCGCACCCCCTCGGCCCCGTGGGGCCCGAGCACACGGTCATCATCATCGGCGGCGGGCCGGCCGGTTCCGCGTGCGCGATCGCCCTCGCGCGCGAGGGAAGGCGCCTGCGCCGGGTGCCGCGCATCATCCTCGTCGAGGCCAAGCGTTTCGGCGAGCACCAGAACCAGTGCGCCGGCGTCATCTCGCCCCCGGGGCTGGATATGATCGAGCATGTGCTCGGGGTTGACATTCCGCGGAACCTGATTCAGCGCGAGATCACGGGCTATGTGCTCCATTCCGTTAACGACGCCATCACCCTCGACGGCGACGAGCTGGGCGAGCGCGGCACCGCCTTGCGCCGGGTTCAGCTCGACCGACTCCTGCTCGAGGCCGCCCAGCGCGCCGGCGCGCAGGTGGTCGAAGCCCGCGCTGAGGACATCGAGGTCAACTCTGACGCCGTGATCGTTTACACCGACAGCGGAACCTTCCATGGCGACGTCGTCGTCGGCGCCTTCGGCCTCGATCCCGGCATCGCCCGGGCCTTCGCGCGCGCCACCCATTATCGGCCGCCGGCTGCATTGGAGACGCTGGCGTGCAAGCTGCACCCGGCCGGGCTCGACTTCATCTCCCATCTGCTGCATGACCAGATCAACGTCTTTCTGCCGCCCGAGCCTCGCATCGAGTTCGGCGCCCTCATCCCGAAGGGCAATCACGTCACCGTCATCCTCGCCGGCCGTCGCCTGCACGAGGCCGACATGACGGCCTTCCTGGTGCGCTGGGCGTCGCGCCTGCTGCCCCCGGCATGTGACATCCAGGGATCCTTCAAGGGCTCGTTCCCGCTGGGTCCGGCGCGCTGCCTGTACGGCGATCGCTACGTTGTGCTCGGCGATGCCTCGGGGTTGGTGCGCCCGTTCAAGGGCAAGGGGATCAATGCCGCAATCGAGGCCGGCTGGCTGGCGGCGAGGACGATGCTGACCGCAGGCGTCTCGCGGCAGGCGTTCGATGGCTTCGCCCGCGGCCGGCAGCACCTGACCGGCGACCTGTGGTATGGACGCCTGGTGCGGTGGCTTGCGGGCATCGCGTCGCATTGGGGGCTGCTGACGCCGTTCCTTGTCGAGGCGCGACGCGACGCAAACCTGCGCCAGTCGCTTTTCGATTGCGTATCCGGCCGCACCAGCTATCGCGCTATCGTTCTGCGCCGCCATAACCTGCGGCTTGTGGGGCGCATGACCTGGAAGTGCGCGCTCTACCTGCTGCGGCGGGGCGGACGCCGGGGCCCGCAACAGGCGCGCGAGCAGGCCATACCATAGGGCGGGCTGTAAGGGACAGTTACCTATTCATGCGGATAGGGGAAGCGCGCCGCAGCACACATGGAAATAGGTAACTGTCCCTGATTTCCTGGCGCCTGGCTTGTGAAAAAAGGAACGAGGTGAAACCGGCCCCGGCGTTGAACTATGCCGCCGGCGAGCCCGGTTTGCACCCTACCGCATGGTGTGCGATCGTCGCCCTGAGCGAAGCGAAGGGTCTGGCAAGGACGACTGCATGGCCCCGGCCGAGATTCTTCGCTGCGCTCAGAATGACAACCCGGGCCTTGGCACCCACGCCAGGGCGCGTGGGATCGGCGCAATCGCAATCGGAGGGAAGGACATGGAAGCCAAGCCAGCCAGAATCCTGGTGGTAGAGGACGACGTGGATGCCGCCGAGGCCGTGAAAACGATCCTCGAGAGCGCCGGTCACCAGGTCAGCATCGCGGAGTCCGCACCCAAGGCCTGGGAGGCGGTGCGCGCGCAGCCCCCGGACCTCATCTTGCTCGACGTCATGATGCCGTCAGGCACCGAGGGCTTCCACTTTGTTTGGGACCTGCGCAACGCCGATGACCAGAAGCTGCGCGAGGTGCCCATCGTCATCCTCAGCGCCATTCACGAGGCCACGCCCCTGCGCTTCTATCCCACCGAGGGCGATGACACCTACGGGCCGGGCGAGTACCTGCCGGTGCAGGCGTTCCTGGACAAGCCGGTCGAGCCGAAGCAACTCCTCGACCAGGTCGCGGCGCTGCTCAAGCCCAGGCCCGGCAAGAGCTGAACCGGGCCTATTATCTCTTTGCCCACAAAGGAAGTCGCATTGGGTATGACCTTTCTCGGTGGGTGGCGTCTATGTGGGAGCCGCGTCTCGCGGCGATCCGGATCGCCCGGGGGCGCCGCGCTTGGCGCGGCCCGGGCGGCTAAGCAGGCTTCGCCTGCCGCCGTGGCGGCGCC
>Ga0315280_10001809_pt1 | contig 35794 bp, 44 predicted proteins | sample YL17G06_40_MG_FD_203697 | JGI IMG/M metagenome (GOLD analysis project Ga0315280, IMG submission 203697) | Sediment microbial communities from Yellowstone Lake, YNP, Wyoming, USA - YL17G06_40 | ecosystem: Environmental > Aquatic > Freshwater > Lake > Sediment | place: USA: Wyoming | collected... | reverse complement strand
TCGCTTTTACATTTGTCTTGCATGCAGTTAACGTACTTCAGCAAACTGTCATAATCATAATACACTATGTCTATAGCTAGGGATGGACAAGCACTGTAGCATATTCCACAAACTTGGCATTTTTGCAGATCTATCTCTACTTTGCCTGTTTCTGAGTCGCGTTTTATGGCTTCATAAGGGCAGATAGAATGGCAGATTGAGCATTTGCTACAATAATCTTGATTAATGTTTATTGCGGCGACGCACGCATTACTCATTTTGCATGTTTCCCCAATATTTTAGCGTTGTCCGCTTCATACTGTAACCGTTTCATTTACGGTTTAGAAGTATTTGGAGACAATTATGAATAATATATTGGTTTTGGAGTGTTTTATGTTGTTTGCAATAATGTTTTCTATTGTTTGTAATAATAAGGTCTTCGAATGTAACCGTAAGCTTCTAAGGCCGCTGTTATGCCCTGTCCCACAGCCGTTCCGACTTGTTTAACTGGATGGTTTGTAACGTCACCAGCTGCGTAAACCCCTGTTATGTTTGTCCGCTGCTGGATGTCAATTGTTATGTAGCCATCTTTGTCAACCTCAACCCCTGCCTCTTTGGCTAGTTGGCTGTTAGGGGTTTCTCCAACTTGGACAAAAACGCCGTCAACAAGCAGTTCCTTGGTTTCTCCAGTGTTGCTATTGAAAATTGTTACTTTATTGACTAGTTTTTCGCCTTTAATTTCTTTCACTTCAGTGTTCCACAAAATTTCTATGTTCGCTTTTTCCTTTAATGCCTTAACGAGGGCTTCTTCGGCACGAAATGCATCTCTGCGATGAGCGACTTTGGCTTCTGATGCGAGCCCCGCGATGTATAGAGCGGTTATCAGTGCTGAGTTGCCGCCGCCGACAATAAGTACACGTTTACCTTTAAACAAGGGACCATCACAGATCCCGCAGTAGCTCACGCCTCTTCCAAGGAACTCTTTTTCGCCTGGAACGCCAATTTCACTGTAATGGGAGCCAGAAGCAATGATGACCGCTTTTGTCTCATAAGAGGTTCTATTTGTTTTCACGATTTTCTTCTCGCCCTTGAGGTCTAGGCTTAAGACTTTTTCGAATTCGCGGATAATCACGCCCGTGCTTCTACACTGCGCTAGCATTTTCTGAGCTAGGTCGAATCCGCCTATATTTTGAAAACCAGGATAATTCTCAACCAATGGTGCTTCTGCAGTTGTGCCTCCAGCCATTTTTTCCTCCAAAACAAGGGTTTTCAGTCCGCTTCTTGCAGCATAAATTCCAGCGGCTAAACCAGCAGCTCCAGCACCAATTATTACTAGGTCCCAGTTTTCCATGTAGATAACCTTCGGATAAAGTAATCTGAAAATTGGTTATTTATGAAGCCTTCGTAATCTCTTCTTTAATTATTCGGCTTTACGCCGTAAACTTTGATGCTTGCAACTGAACTAGCAAGGTTTTTTGCGTTTTTAACGGTTATGTTTGACTCTTTCATGATGGCTTTTGCAGTGGGGTCGTTGACAACGAAATCGATGGGGAAACATGTTTCTTCAACTATTTTCACGTCTTGGAAACCTGCATCCTTGATTAATTTGATGTATTTGTCTTTCATCACTGCTCCGGAAAGACAGCCAATATACGCTTGCACACTCTTTTTTACAGTTTCAGGCAATTCTTGCAATAAGACAATGTCTGAAATCATTAATCTCCCACCAGGTTTTAACGTTCTGAAGGCTTCTTCGAAGACTCTTTTTTTGTTTGGTGAGAGGTTAATGACGCAGTTTGAAATGATGACATCTGCAATGTTGTCAGCAACTGGTAGGTTCTCAATCTCTCCAAGCCTAAACTCTACATTATTATAGTTGCCTTTTCTGCAGTTTTCTCTTGCCTTGTCAATCATTTCAGGTGTCATATCCACGCCGATAACATTTCCCTTTTCTCCAGCAATGTTTGCGGCAAGGAAACAGTCGAGTCCTGCGCCTGAACCGAGATCGAGGACGGTTTCTCCCTCTTTTAAAGAGGCAAGCGCAACAGGATTTCCGCATCCAAGACTGAAATCAGCGTCTTTAGGAACAGATTTCAATTCCTTTTTGCTATAACCAATTTTCTTGATAATTTTTGGGCTGCAGCAACAGTTTTCTGTTTTGGCTATCTTGGCGTAGCCTTCTCTTACCATTTTCTTAATTTTTTCTTCTTCCACATTAACCACTCCTATTTGAAGATTTCTTTGAGCATCGGCCCGAGCATGGTTTTTACCGTGTTTCCAAGGTCATCGGCTCTAACCATCATGATGCAACAAATCTCACCATTGCGTTCGCATCCGATAACTGCCAATTTATCATCAGGCTTTAGCTTTGCTTTCTCCCTCACATCTTTTGGAAGAACTATTTGCCCTTTTGAATCTACCGTCACGACAGCATGAACTTTGCAACATCCCACATTGCTAGTCATACTTAACTCCTCCGCAGGGAGAAGAAGCTGTTCAGAATATTTAATCTTTTCGGAATTTTCTGAAAATTCTGAAATTTCTAAAATCTTTGGCATTAAACTTATCTTAACGCAAACAGAACGTCACAGAGCTAGTGTGAGCAGTTCTGCTATGTCCATGACTTGGATTTTGCCCTCGTTTCCCGTTGTTTTCACGGCGTCTTCAATGGTTAAGAGGCAGAATGGACATGCCACAGCCAATATGTCTGCGCCAGCTTCGACAGCATCCTTAACTCGGATTTCTGCTAGACGTGGACCAGGAATGTCAACCCACATTCTTCCGCCGCCGCCTTCGCAACAGAGGCTTCTCGCCCTTGAACGGTCAAACTCCAATAGCTTAACGCCTGGCACGCTTTCAATAACTTTCCGCGGCTCTTCATATATGCCGTTTTGTTTCCCCAAAAAGCATGGGTCATGGTAAATCACTTTCTTATTCACTTCTTTTGAGAAGACGAGTTTTTTGTCATCGATTAGTTTCGCAAGCATCTGCGTGTGATGCTGCACTTCAAAGCTGGTTTGATTGTAACGGTTTTTGAAAGCATGAAAGCCATGGGGACAGTTCGTAACCGTTTGTTTTACGTTGTATTTGTTGAAGATTTTCATATTCTCTTCAATTAAGAAGTCGAATAAGCCTTTTTCACCCATACCGTAAACTTCACTTCCGCAACAACTCTCCTCATCGCCCAAAACGCCAAAATTCACTCCAGCCTTTTCAAAGCATGTAACAAGGCTTTTGGCTACGCTCTGAACTCTTGGGTCGTAGGCTGATGTGCAACCAACGTAATATAGGATTTCTGCGCCTTGCGAAATGTGCTTAATGTTTAAGCCTTGACTCCATTCAGACCGTTTACTGCGGATTCTCGCCCATGGGTTACCATTTTTGAAGATACTCTCTAACGCGTCTCGGATTGTCGTTGCTATTTGTCCCTGTTCAACAGCCATGCTTCTAATGTCAATCAAAAATTCGTACGGGTACATGTCTTTCGGACAGCGAATAGCACATGCAGAGCAATTTGTGCAACTCCACAACTCGTTCTGTGGATGTATGGTCAACTGACCCAAAGCAGAAACTTCACGCATATACCTTCTAACGTTCAAGTTAGCCTTTCTCGCAACTGGACAGCTTCCAGTACACATCCCACACTGGATGCATTCAAGAAGCTTATGCTTCTGAACAAGCTCCTGAACATTCATGTTCTACATCACTTTTTACTAATGTGAGGGAGTAAGATTTTTAATAAGTGTTTTCCCTTCTATGAATCAAAACACATCATGAAAAGCGGAGATTACCAATAATGGAGAAGAAAACTCCTAGAATAGGCATCTTCGTCTGCGAATGCGGCGGAAACATAGGCGACGTCGTAGACGTTAAGGCCGTAGTTGACGCGGTTAAAAACTGGGAAGGAGTTGCCACAGCCAAATACCACAAATATTTATGCTCAAAACCAGCCCAAGAAATGATACTTGAAGCCATAAAAAAAAGTAATCTAGACAGAGTTGTAGTTGCCAGCTGCACCCCACGCATGCATCTTGCCACATTCCAAAGCGTTTTAGAAAGAGCCGGCATGAACCCGTACATGCTTGAATTCGTAAACATCCGAGAACAAAGCTCATGGGTCCACGGACCACACGCATCAGCAGAAGCCACAAGAAAAGCAATAAGCCTAATAAAAGGCGGATACGAACGAAGCCGAGAACTTGAACCATTAGAAACCATAAGCGAGAAAGGTTCGAGGGAAATCCTCATCATAGGCGGCGGCATCGCTGGAATCACAGCTGCACTTGAGCTTGGATACTTAGGTTTTAAGGTTCACCTTGTGGAAAGAAAACCGAGCATAGGCGGCAACATGGCAAAACTGACAAAGGTTTTCCCAACTTTAGACTGCGCCCAGTGTATTTTAACACCAAGGATGGCTGAAGTTGGAAGAAACCCAAACGTGAATTTACTCACTTATGCCGAAGTGCAAGAGGTTAGTGGGCGACCAGGCAATTATGCGATTAAGGTTTTCATGAAGCCCCGGGGCGTGGATGTTGAGAAATGCAGAAGCTGTGGTGTATGCGCCAAAGTATGTCCAGTAACTGTTCCAGACGAGTTTAATGAAGGCTTGTCTCAGAGGAAGGTGGCCTACATCGAGTTTCCACAGGCTGTCCCATCTGCATACACTATTGATTTTGACGCCTGCACGAAGTGTCGAAAGTGTGAACAGCTTTGCCCCGCCAAAGCCATAACAATAGATGATTCAGGCAAGACTGTTGATTTGCATGTGGGCGCTATAATTTTGGCTACGGGATACAAGCTTTACGATGCTAAAAATCTGGAGATTTATGGTTATGGTAATTATAAAGATGTTATTACTATGATGGATTTGGAGCGGTTTGTTTCTGCCACTGGACCGACGGGTGGCTATGTTAAGAGGGCAGATGGCAGTGACGTTAAGAAGATGGCTATTGTTTTGTGTGCTGGTTCTAGGGATAAGAACTATATTCCTTATTGCAGTCGCATTTGCTGCATGTATTCGCTTAAGCAGGCTTTTGTGCTTAAGAAGATGCTTGGCATTGATGTGACGATTTATTATATTGATATTAGGGCGACTGGAAAGGGTTATGAGGATTTGTATTGGCGAGATGAGGAGGCTGGTGTTCTATTTGTGAAAGGTAAAGTGGCTGAGGTTTACAGGAATAATAGTAGTGGTAAGCTTGTGGTTTTGGCTGAGGACACGCTGACGGGTGAAACTCGGGAGGATGAGTATGACATGGTGGCTTTGGCCACGCCTATGGTTGCGCCCAGCGGTTTGAAAGAGTTGGCGGATAAGATGAAGGTTTCGATTGGTGAGGATGGTTTTATCACGGAGAAGCATCCGAAGCTTGATCCTGTTGACACGTTGGTTACTGGAGTGTTTGTTGGTGGTTGTGCGATTAGTCCGAAGGATGTGCGTGATACGGTTTCTGATGGTTTAGGTGCCGCTGCGAAGGCTTCGTTGTTTTTGAAGAGTGATTATGTTACTACGAGTCCAGAGAAGGCGTATGTTATTGCGGATTTGTGTAATGGTTGCGGTGAATGTGTTAAGATTTGTCCTGTGAACGCGATTAGGATGGAGGAGGGTAAGGCCAAGATTGATCCGTTTCAGTGTGTTGGTTGTGGTGCTTGTGTTCCTGTTTGTCCGTTGGGGGCTATTGATTTTAAGAATGCGACGGCGAAGCAGATTGTTGCTAGTTTGAGGGGTGTTTTGGCTGATAAGCAAAGCGGTGAGGTTAGGGTTGTGGCATTTGTTGATAAGAATGTGGGTTATACTGGTATGGATTTTTTGGGTTTGGATCGGACGAATTATCCTGAGAACATTAGGATTGTACCTGTTCCTTCTACCGCTATTTTAGGTGTTAAACATTTGTTGAGTGCGTTTGCTTTTGGTGCTGATGGGGTTTTGGTGATTGAGGGTTCGCAGGAGATTGATGAGAAGTTTACGAAGAAGCGGATGATCGAGTTTGGGAAGGAATTGTCGCAGTTTGGTGTTGAGAATATGCGTGTGCGGTATAGTTATGTGCCGTTGCCAGTGTATAAGAAGGCTGCTGAATTGTTTAGTATGTTTACGGACCGTATTAAGAAGTTTGGACCATTAGCGGAAGAGAAACGTAATGCAATAAGACAGAAGTTGCAGGTTTAGTAGTCTGCGGTGTCTAGACCCCCCTTATATATAGATTGAACTTTTGGTATTTCTTTGCTTTGTGGATGCGGTGGAATGCGTTTGGCTTATCCTTCCATAGTTGAGGCTTACAAAAAACGTTATACTGAGATGGCTGAGCCGAAGTATATGCTGGAGTTTATTAGTTATGCGAGTTTTGTATTGCGTGATTCTTTTGAGGGTTTGGATTGGAAGCAGCTGTTAGATTGGTTGCATCGGCACTTGGAATATACTAAGGGAGAATTGCCTAAGCCCAGGGCAGAACTGCCCATAGATATTATCATGCAGGGTAAGGGGCGTTGTGGAGAGTTTGCGCTTTTGTATAATGGTTTGCTTTTGGCGAATGCTTATCAAACCCGCTTGGTGGTTGATTGTTCCACCCTTCAAGATAAGTCTAAAAAGGTGGCTGGAGATCATGTTTGGGTTGAAGTTTTCATCAACCGTGGCTGGGTTCATGTGGATCCGACTGAGAAGAGAATCGATGAGCCGTTGATGTATGCTCTGGAATGGAAGAAGGATGTGAATTTGGTTTATGCGGTGACGGATAGGCAAATAGCTGATGTGACCATGACCTATCAACCAAAAAGATAGCCAGACAAAAAGGAGAAAGAAATTGGGGCGATTGCCTTTTTTGTTTGTTAATCAATCGTGTGCGATGTTTATTTCTTCATGTAGGTCCATGCTATTGCTATGATGCCGATTAAGCCGATGACTCCGACTAGGCCGTAGAAGTACCATTTGTTGGCTTCGTCACCGTAGAGGTTGATGCCACCTATCATGAAGTGTTGGATTGCGCCGAGTATTAGTGCGATGATGATTAGTACGGCTCCTATAATCATGAGTGTCTTGTTCAAAGTTTTTTTCGCCTCTTTTTTGTTACCTCATAAATAGGGACATGGTTTGATGGAAGAGGTATTTAATACCTTCTGTGATGTAACTATGTAAACTGTTAGGTTGGTTTGTTGTTTTCTACCATTTGTAGGAATGTTTCCATTACTTTTCTTATGAGAGGCGTGCACAGGTTTTCTTTTATGTTTTCTTCGCGGAATTTTCTTATTCCTTCTAGGCTGGTGAGTTGGCATTCTGTTAGGCGACTGCAGTGTATGCTTCCGTATTGGTCGACGATTTGGTTTAGAAATTGGAGGATTGGGCGTTGGGTTTTTACGAAAGGCGTTCGCGGGTTTGTTCTTCCGTAAGTGTGGCTTAAGCCCATGATGGCGACGTTTACTGCTCCGCAGATGCTGCCAGTTCTGGCGATTCCGCCGCCGTAGGCGGTTACGGTTTTTGGGGTTACGTCTATTTTGTAGTATTCGCGGAAAATTGCCATATAAACAGATTCGGCGCAGTTCCAGCCTTCAACGTTGAAGTAGTGTAGGGCTTTGTCTACTATTGTTTCTTTGGTTTTGGCGTTTGACATGGGATGGAAATGAGTGTTTTAAGAGATTTAAAGGTATATGTGTGAGGTTTGGTGTGGGTTTGTGCGTGTGCGTGCAATGGTTGTAGGCCCCTCTGTTTGGAGCCAAATATCTTCCCATAAATTTAAAGCTGCGAACGGAAAATAGAGAGGTTAATATGAATTGGGTTGGTTGGTTTGATGGAGAAAAAACGTACAAGTGTATCAATTCCTTATAATGTTTGGGAAAAATTGGTGAGGTACTTTGAAGAGCATCAAAACGACCTTTTGGAGAGGGGAATAAATTCACCGTCACGACTTGCGAGCATGTGGATAGAGGATAGTTATTTGAGGGCGATGGCGATAGAAGAGGGCTACTTGAAAACAATCCGTAAGAAATAGAGTGAAAGAGGCATAACCGCGCGTTACTCGTCCCTTATTCATACGTTGAATTTTTGGTTGACATTTGGTATTTTGTGGGTGTTTGGGTGTTTTTTCTCGTCCTTTTGCTTTAGAGCAAGAGGGCATTAAAATTTAGAAAAAACATTGAAGTTAGATTGTGCGTTTCTTACGTATAACTAGAGGTTTGACAAGAGGCATGAGGGAATAACTGTTATAATTGACACTTTTAAGGGCTCATAGAAAGTTGTTGTATAACTGGAGAATTTTGGAAGAAACACCAGTCTTACATATTAACCATATTAGAAAAAAAGGGAAAGAAGATGGCTTTTTAGCGAATTGATGTTTTGAGTAGTCTTCGTTTGTAGATGGCTATGGCAGCTGTGAGCACGACGAGCATAAGTAGAATCGATGTCAATGCGAAAAATTCTGGTATTACGTCTAGCCCGTAGATGCCGACAGATTGGTTGCTCCACACATCTCCTGCATCGAACGCTCCGCTTTGGTTTACGTCAACCCAGATATCATATACTCCTAACGTTGGCGGTGATGACCAAACCAAAGTGATAGGAAGACCTCCGGTATTATTGGTCGTGGCAGAAGCGCTTGTAACAGCATTAGCTGGTAAGGCTTCTTCTCCATCTGGAATCAAATATATTGTGACATCAGTGTCCGCTGGAAAGTCTTGTCCTCTTACGTAGATGTCGTCCGTCAAATTGAATGTGGATTTTGAGTTGCCAACAGAATTGGTAGACCAAGCGAAAGCTACTGGTTGTGCCTGAACCGTGGTCACATATGCTGTCCGTGAAATTTGCGAGTCTGGACTAATCTCCACAGCATTCCAGTAGTAGAGAACAGCGCTATCATATCCGCTCAAGCCCGTAGGCGTATAGTTATAGGCAGTGTCATAGCAATCTGCCCAAGCTGCATATACGAATCTGTCAGGTACTGTGGGCGGCGGGTCTACGAGGGGTAGCACAGTGGAACCATAGATTGAAAATATTGGACTAGCAGGGTCGTTTATAGTTTCCCAAAACTGAAAACTGGGTGAAATCCAATCAGTCTCGGTTTGGGTCCAGTTTTGAGGGGTGCTTGGATCCATCCATATCCTAATCCATGAGTCATCCGAGCCGTTGATCATTATATCCCATTCATGTCTAACGGCCACGGAATGCGCGATCGTGTCATTGTTTAGAATGGTCACGGTCACTTGTACCATGGTATCTGCTACGGTTGTGCCTCGGATGTCTATCAATAAAGTCACGATAAGATTTTCGGAAGTTGTCCAAGATATCGTCGCTCTAGTGTTACTAACCCAGGTGACCACGGGACTGTAGTCATCTAGATACTCTACAGTGTATCCTGATGATGGTGTTTTGTCTTCTGTTGATGTCACGTACTCTTTGAATGTGTCTTCAACCCGGATGGTTGTAAATGTGGACCAAGGATTTTCATCCACACCATCGTAGAAAACGTCCTCTCCTGGATTAGGGTGGCCTGCGTCTGTCGCAATGGTGAAAGTTCCGATACCACTACTGAGGGATTCGTTTTCGATGGCGACCTTCAGTATGTTATTGCTGATAAGCAAGGTTCCTGAACCTGAGGGCGCTTCCTTTGCATAAGCAACATTCATAAAATTGGCAGAAAAGCCAAAGGCAAAAGTCAAAAGAAGCACAATTACTGCTGCCTGCAATCTCTTATTTTTCAAGTACTCACCTTCTGGAAAACTCTTTCGTTCGCGAGACCTTATAAATCTTGTTTTTCGTATTTACTGTCTCGATTAGTGTGTGGAAGTCACTGGATCATCGCCTACAAGAACAGAAAATAAAAGTATTTTAGCTAGAGGATTTTTTGGCTTTTTGTTAACAATCTTTTAACTCTTTTTCCATACCAACATAATGCAACGCCTATAACAAACATAATTAAAGCCACAGTTAATGTCCAATCACTAGTTCTAAAAATCGCTGAAAAGACTGCGAGAACCACAAGAAATAAACCGCCTCACCCAGCCTCTTTTCACAAGGCACGGCACCTGCTTCCCCTTGAGGGGAAGGCAGAAGGGGTGCATCGTGTAGTTGCGTAGCAACTCAGAAAAATTATTTGTGTTTGCATTAAAATTTAATGAAAGACTTGGGTTATATTTGCGAACAGTTGTGCGCTTGAATGTATGAAAAATTGTATTACAAGCAAAAATTATATGAAAAGCGAATGTAAACAAGACTCAGCAAGTATTTGGAGAGTAATGCGATTTGGATATTGTTGTTTGTGTTAAGCATGTTCCAGAAACAGCCGAAGCAGAACTAAAAATAGATGCATCAGGCAAGGCTATAGAAAAAACTGGCTTAGTCTACGACATCAACGAATGGGACGACTACGCGCTAGAAGAAGCAGTACGCATAAAAGAAAAACAAGGCGGAACAGTCACAGCCATAACCATAGGCCCACAAGACAGCGAATCCACACTACGCAAGTGCCTAGCACGAGGCGCAGACACAGCCATACGCCTAACAGACCCAAAATTCGAAAACTCAGACGCATACGCAACAGCCAAAATCCTCCACGCAACAATCAAAACCCTACACTACGACCTAATCCTAACTGGCATGCAGGCAGGCGACGACGGAAACGCAGCAGTCGGCCCAATCCTTGCCGAAATGCTAAACATTCCACATGCAACTATGGTCAAAAAACTCGAACTAGCAACGGGCACGGCTAAAGTGAACCGCGAACTCGAAGGCGGACTAGAAGAACAGCTAGAAATAAAGCTACCCGCACTAGTCTCAGTCCAAACAGGCATAAACGAACCACGATACGTCAGCATAATGGGCATACGAAAAGCCATGCAAAAAGAAATCAAAGTCCTAAGCCTAGCAGACACAGGCCTAAGCGAAACAGACGTAGGCATAGCAGGCTCATGGACTATGATAGACAAATTATACGTGCCGCCAGTCGAAAAACAAGCAGAATTCCTCAAGGGAACGCCTGACGAAATCGCAACAAAAATCACAGAAATCCTCAAATCAAGGGGGCTAATCTAAAATGACCGAAATCTTCGTCCTAGCCGAACACAGACAAGGCGTAATCCGCGACATAACATACGAAATGCTCACAAAAGCCCATGAAATAGCAGAAAAAACAAACAAAGAACTAACCGCAATCATAATAGGCAAAGATGTGCGGGCACACGCTAAAGCATTAGCAGAATACGCAAAAAACGTCATACTCGTCCAAGACCCAAAACTGGAAAACTTCAACTCAGAAGCCTACAAAAAAATCCTAACAAAACTCGTCACTGAACACAAGCCCTCACTCGTCATGATGGGACACACAAGCTACGGCATAGAACTAGCCCCACGCTTAGCCGCAGCCCTAAACACGCCACTCGCAACAGACATCATAGACCTAGCATTCGAAGGCGACACACTAACGGTAACACGACAGATGTACGGAGGAAAAGTAAACGTTAAGGCAATTGCCCGCAAAGCAGAAACCTACATGGCAACAATCCGCCAAGCAACATTCACCGCACAAAAACCAGCAACGCCAGCAAACGGACAAATCACAGAAACACCCACGCCACTAACAGAAGAAATAGCCGAAAAGCGGTTCATACAATACGTTCTGCCACCGCCAGGCGGCGTAGACATAACAGCAGCAGAAAAACTCGTAGGTGTAGGTAGAGGAATAAAAGACGTAGCCAACATGCCCATAATGGAAGAACTGGCAAAAACCATAGGCGCAGTCCTCGCCTGCTCACGCCCAATCGTAGACAAAGGCTGGCTCCCAAACGATCGCCAAGTAGGCAGTTCAGGAAAAACCGTAAAACCAAAACTCTACATAGCCATCGGCATAAGCGGCGCCTTCCAACACGTGCTCGGCATGAAAAGTAGCGACCTAATAATCGCCATAAACAAAGACCCAAAAGCCCCAATCTTCAGCTTCGCAGACTACGGCATAATTGAAGACTTATTCAAAATTGTGCCTTCTTTGAAAAACAAAGTATATGAACTTAAAACGCAGAAAGCATAACTCTAACCCTTTAGGAGAAAAAACAAAATGGAATTTAAACTAAACGCAGAACAACAAGAAATAAAACGCGCAGTACGCGAATTCGCCGAAAAAGAATTCACACCAGAACTCGCCCTAGAATTTGACCAAAAAGAAGAATTCCCACTAAGCATTTACAAAAAGGCAGCACAACTTGGCTTCACAAGCATGCGAATACCAACGGAATATGGCGGACAAGGCTACGGCGTTTTAGAAGACTGCATAGCTGTCGAAGAAATGTGCCGCGTCGACCCAGGATTAGGAGTTGCCGTCTCACTTGGAAACCTAATGATTCCAGACGTGCTGCTAAAACATGGCAACGAAGAACAGAAAAAGAAGTACATTCCACCACTCGCCAATGGCGAAAAAATATCTGCAGCAGCATTCACCGAGCCGGAACATGGAAGCGACATAACACGCATGGACTCAACAGCCGTGAAAACAGGAAACGAATGGACAATCAATGGCGCAAAAGAATTCACAACAAACGGTTCAATAGCAGACTATTTCATCCTCCTTTGCCAATCAGACCCAAACGCACAGCCGTCGCACAGAGGACAAAGCCTATTCCTAGCAGAAAAAGGCACGCCAGGGCTAGAAGCAACAAAGTTGCATGGCAAAATGGGCATAAAACCATGTGTAACTGGTTCGCTTTCTATGAGCGACCTAAAAGTCCCAGAAACAAACCTCGTAGGCGAACTGAACAAGGGCTTCTACTATACGCTTGAGCTTTTCGACGGAACACGTATAACAGTTGCCGCACAAGCGGTTGGCATGGCACAAGGCGCCTTCGAAAAAGCATTAGCATATGCAAAAACACGCAAACAATTCGGACAACCAATATTCAACTTTCAAGGAGTATCCTTCAAACTGGCTGAAATGGCCATAAAAATCGAATCCGCACGCTTAATGATGTATAAGGCGGCTTGGCTTTACGACAAAGAAAAACCCAACGCAGTGGCAACTTCGATGGCTAAGGCTTACGCGAGCAGAGTCGCCATGGAAGTGACAGACGATGCCATACAGATTTTCGGGGGATACGGCTACTTGGCAGACTATCACGTGGAACGCTTCCACCGATGCGCAAAAATAACTGAAATCTACGAAGGAACATCAGAAATTCAGAAACTAACAATAGTCAACTATCTCCAGAAACAAACTTGACACTTTTTTCATCTTTTTTCTATCTTCAAGGCCATGACGCAACAGAGAACCGTCAAGCTACTTCTCGTACTTTAGCATAGCTGCGGATGCTGAAAATCCCCATCCATAACCAAGCATCAAAATGATGTCGCCATTCAAGAATTCATTCTCTGAAACTGTTTTTTCGAGGATAAACGGTAAACTTGCTCCTGCTAAGTTGCCATACTCCTTAAGCACTTCATATGACCCCACAAGTTTTTCGTGCTGAATCTGATAATGTTCAGCAATAATGTCTAGTATTTTTTCGCTGCCAGTATGAATGGCCCATTTCTTTGCAGCTCTCATGGTGTCTTCAGCATTTTTTCCAAGCAGCCTCTTAAGAGCTATAGAAGTATATTTGACCCCAAGTTTTGGAATCGTTTTGTCCAGATGCGAGTAAAAACCAAACTTGAACGGTTCGTTTAAGGCTGTAAGTCTAGCATAGCCAGCCAAGTAATCCTTCTTTTTAAGGTTTGTAACTTCCACGATTTTGTTAACGGACAGTCCATCTCCATCTTTTGCTACGATAACGCTGGCAGCCCCATCTCCGAAAAGGAAAAACTCCATAACTGCAATCCATTTCCTCAGCTCCATTCGTCTTTTGTCTTTATCCTTTATCAAGCCAATCTGGCTGATTTCCATAACATCTTTGATGCCTCGCACCTGATTATAGAACCAATACGAGTTTACTCCAGAAGTGCAAAGCAAAACAAAATCCTCCGGATGCCCAGCAAGGTGATTTTCTGCAAGTTCTAGGGCATTTGAAAAGGCTGCACAGGCCATTCCTTGAACGTTCACATGCTTGATATACGCGTCAAAACCAAGTCTTCGAATCAAAAGCTGGCTGAGGCCGGGACACAAAAAAGGGTTTACATCATAAGTCACAATAAAACAACCTATGTCCCTAATCGATAAGCTAGCCTTTTCGGTGGCTTTTTTGCTAGCCTCTAAGCAGAGGTCAACGAGGTCAGCTTCGCTGAGAATAGTCTCCGGTTTTAAAGGTGAATCAGCTTGGGCAATGAGGTGTCGTTTTGAAACTCCCAAGTTGAGTATATTCTGTTTAACGCCTTCAGGAAGTTTGCATGGAAAAACATCCATGAGCTCTTCTGTTGAATACTTGTTTTTTGGCACAGCCGTTGACAATTGTAATATCTGCATGTTAGTAAGAGTGATGAAAGAAATTATAAAAAGATTCTTTCAGTCCCATTTAAGCAAACCTGAATGTGACGGGCAACTTTGTCCAACAGTGTCCCCGAATGATGACAAACGTTCAGATTTTGATGTTAAAAGTGTTGCGGAAGGTCAAAACATATATGAAGCGTATTTTGCTTCAAATTTTAAGAGATGGCTGTAGTGCGTGTAAAAATTGAAGTTACAGGTATAGTTCAGGGTGTAGGTTTTCGCCCCTTCATATACCGGATAGCTGTAAAAAACAGTCTGAAAGGCTATGTTAGGAATAGGGGCGACGCAGGAGCAGAAATACTATTAGAAGGCGAAGAAGACAACATAAAAAAATTTTTGAAGGATTTAAGGATAAAGAAACCGCCCCAAGCCCAAATCCACGATGTTATGATGAAAAAACTGGAAGGCGAAAATGAATATGAGAAATTCACAATTCAAAAAAGCTCTAAGGAAGCAGAGCTTTCAGGCTCAGTTATTCCGCCAGACATAGCCATATGTGACGAATGCATAGAGGAGCTCAGAGAACCAAAAGACCAAAGACACGAATACTTTTTCATAACGTGTACAAACTGCGGTCCAAGATACACGATTATTGAAGGGTTGCCGTACGACCGTGAAAACACCACTATGCGAGATTTTCCCATGTGCAACTTCTGCCAAAACGAATACACAGACCCATTAAACAGGCGTTTTCACGCGCAGACAATTGCTTGCCCAAAATGCGGACCAAAAGCATACTTAACAACACAAAAAGGCGAATTAATTGAACATAAAGACTCTATACGGGAAGCGGGCAAACTCCTTACAGAAGGCTTCATAATTGCCATAAAAGGTTATGGCGGTTTTCACGTTGCTACATCAACAACAAAGGACGAACCTCTAATTAGGCTTAGAAAGGTCAAGCATAGAAGCCAGAAGCCCTTCGCCATTATGGCTCGAAGCTTGGAAGACACAAAAACCTTTGCAGAAGTAAGCAAATGCGAAACAGAGCTTTTAACTTCTTACACTCGCCCAATAGTTTTGCTGAACAAAAGCGCCGAGTATTACCTATCGGATTTAATTGCTCCTAATTTGCATAATGTTGGGGTTATGCTGCCTTACACGGGTTTGCATTACATGCTGTTTGACGAAGCAGATGAACCGGCGTTTGTGATGACAAGTGCCAATCCGCCAAACCAGCCTATAATAATGGACAATGAAGAAGCCTTGCAGAAGCTTGGCGACACGGTTGACTACTTCTTGTTTCATAATCGCCGAATCGCCCACAGATGCGACGACTCAGTAGTCCGCGTACACAATCGGAACTTGGTTTTTATAAGACGGTCACGGGGTTATGCGCCAGCGCCCATAATGCTTAAAGGAAAAGCGAAACGTTGCGTGGTGGGCTTGGGTGGGGAGCAGAACAACACTGCATGCGTCTTACTTGGAAACAAAGCGTTCATTTCCCAGCACATAGGTGACGTGGAAAACGTTGAAACAAGAGATTTTCTCGAAAATGCAACAAAACACCTAATCCGCCTAACAAACAGCAAAGTAGAAGCCGTTGCATGCGATTTGCACCCGAAATTCACAACAACAAAGCTTGCCCATGATTTGGCAGAAGAAAACGATTGGCAACTGGTCCAAGCTCAACATCACCATGCGCATATTGCAGCTTTGATGGCTGAACACGACGTAAAAGAGATTGTGGGCATATGTTGCGATGGTTATGGATATGGCGTTGATGGCGACGCATGGGGCGGCGAAATATTACTCTGCACTTCGGAATCTTCTGACTTCAAACGGGTAGCCCACCTTGAAAAACAACCCTTGATTGGTGGAGATTTGGCTACTCGCTACCCGCTAAGAACAGCCGCTGGGATACTCTTCAAAAAAGTCGATGTGGAACGATGGCTTCTGCAAAACAAGAAGTATTTTCCACACGGCGAAAGTGAAATCCAAATAGTTCTTCAACAACTCGAAAAAGATCATAGCCCAATTGGGACGACAAGTTGCGGAAGAGTTTTAGACGCTGTTGCAGCAGTTTTAGGCATATGTTATGAACGCACGTACGAAGGCGAACCAGCCATGAAGCTTGAAGCTTCTGCGATAAAAGGCAGGGATGTGCTGAAACTACAGCCCATAATAAAAGGCAACATGTTGGACACTACGCAAATGCTCTTGGAAATATTTGAAAACAGAGAAAAACATTCCAAGGCGGACTTGGCTTACTCTGCCCATGCATACTTAGCCAAGGGCTTAGCAGCGCTAGCCATAGAAAAAGCATCAGAAAACAAGGTTAAAGTCATCGGTTTTTCAGGCGGAGTTGCATGCAACGAAATTTTAGCTTTAACTATGCGAAAAATTGTAGAACATGCTAGCTTAGGTTTTCTGGTTCATGAGGCTGTTCCGCCCGGCGACGGCGGCTTATCCTTTGGTCAAGCGGTTGTAAGTGGATTTTTCCATTTCTAAACCATAATTGATTTATCACCGTGTTTTTGGTTAAGTATTGATAGCAATGTGTTTGGCGATTCCAGCTAAAGTCGTAAACGTTAAAGAAGACAAAGCCAAAGTGGATTTTGGCGAAGGCGTCTTAAGAGAAGTTAATGTAACACTTGTTAATGCTAAAGCTGGCGACTATGTTTTGGTTCACGCGGGCTACGCAATCCAAGTTCTAGATGAAAAAGAGGCTTTAGAAACCATACGTTTATGGAACGAAATTCTTGAGGCAGAAGCTGAAACTGGGCAAAAATAAGGATAAGTTGACGGGAAATGACTGAAAAATTAAGGTTTAGAGACCCGAACTTGGCGAAACGCATAGCAGAAAAGATTCATGACGTTGCACCAAAGGAAGGCACGGTTAAGATTTGCCATGTCTGCGGCACACACGAATGGACTATTACACATTTTGGAATACGCAGCCTTTTACCATCAAACGTAGAAGTCATAGCGGGTCCAGGCTGTCCAGTCTGCATAGTACCAGCCTCCGAGATCGACGAAGCAGTGCAACTAGCTCAGAAAGGCGTGGTTGTTACCTGTTTTGGAGATGTCTTGCGCGTTCCAGGCTCTAACACGTCGCTTTTAGATGCAAAAGCCGAAGGAGCCGACGTTCGGATTGTTTATAGCGTTAGCGACGCTGTTGATATGGCTGAGAAAGAGCCAAATAAAGAATTTGCCTTCTTTGCCATTGGCTTTGAAACAACAACACCTTCCACAGCGGTGGAAATTCTAAGCAAGCCTCCAGAAAACCTCAGTTTTCTAGTTTCTCATCGTTTGATTCCGCCAGCCATGAAAATGCTTGTTGAAATGGAAGACCTGAATCTGAACGGATTTATTGCGCCAGGCCACGTCAGCACAATCATCGGGCTTAAGCCGTACGAAGTTTTCCCAAAAATCTACGACATGCCAACCGTTGTGGCGGGCTTTGAACCCCTAGACTTTTTGTTTGGCATTTATATGATTTTGAAGCAGTTAAGGGAAGGCAAACCGCGATTAGAAAATGAGTATATGCGGGCTGTGCATTGGGAAGGCAACGCGAAAGCGCAAGAGCTTATGCAAAAGGTTTTTGATGTAACAGATGGGGGATGGCGCGGAATCGGCAGTATCCCATTATCTAAATATAGGCTTCGTAATGATTATGAAAAATATGACGCTCATCTGAAGCATGACGTGAAAGTTGAACATGGCGTGGATATACAGCATGGTTGCAGATGCCACTTAGTTATAATTGGCAAGATTAAGCCAACGGAATGCCCATTGTTCATGGAAACCTGCACTCCGCAAAAGCCAGTAGGCGCATGCATGGTAGGCATTGAAGGAACGTGCAGAATATGGGCAAAGGCAATAAATAAGAATCTACTAATAAAATAGTAAAGGTGTAAAGTATGCCTGAGAGAGATGTGGAAATAAGCGAAATCCGAGAGAGAATCGTTAAACTTGAAGTTAAAGTCGAAGAACTAAGCAAACGTGTCGAAACCATGCAAAACTACATGAAGGAACTCTACAAGTATCTACAACAGAGCTCCAGCAAATCAATTTTCTAGAAAAACAAGTCAAAAACAACATGCCAAGAAAGGAGATATGCGGCCGGTTTAACAAATTTTATAAGCAGAACGATAACAATATGGAAAGCAAGAGATGAAGAAAATGTTACTAGAATACTTGACTTCAGCATTAATAGCACAAGGAGAGTGGCTTTTTGGCCTCGGCCTAATATTCTGTCTGATACCGATTGTATGGTTCGTCGTCGCAATACTGCTATGCATTTGGGTCTACAGGGATGCCGAATCACGAGGAATGAATGGAGTCCTATGGCTCATCATCGTATTAATCGCAGGCATTATCGGATTAATAATATACCTAGTTGTCAGAAAAGAAAAAGGCTCAGGTCAGGCCCCGCCGCCACCGCCATAACAAACGCACTCTTTTTTTTATTTTTTAACTTCCTAAGGGCACAGGTCCATGCAATTAACTGACGAAATAATCAATGCGTTCAACTTCATTGGACATCTAGTCTGCCACCAGATACCCGAAAGAACACTATTGATTGGCGGCCATTACCTTCCAGTCTGCGCAAGAGACACAGGTGCCTTCTTCGGACTTCTCTTGGGGTATATATTGTTACCGTTTCTGCGCAGAAAAGAAGCAAAAGGTCCCCCCAACCTATACGTGTCACTCGCAATGACACTCCCACTATGGATTGATTCTCTTGGACAAGCCCTTGGATTCTGGACAAGCACAAATGACCTCAGGCTAATAACAGGCCTTCTATTCGGCACAGCGCTGGCGCCGTTACTGATTTATTCGCTTTCACTTTCTCCGCTTAAAGGAAAAATCCCGCTCATAAAAAACATACAACCAAAAACTGCCGTCTTAGATGACAAAGACTCGTGGTTTGACGCAAAAGCACTCGGTTTTGGGGTAATACTTTCGACCGTTCTATTCTTCGCTATAAGATCACTAGTTGGTTCTGAATTTCCCTTATTTTATTGGATGCTCAGTATCCCCATAATAGTAGAAATTATCCTGCACTTTTTTGTTTTGCCGCCCCTCTTGTTGATCGCTGCACTAAGAAAAATCATGCTTTCAAAGTTAACATCTTCGTTAACCGAATCTTCTCATAAACAAACGCCCGTGTTTTCCCTTTTATTTTTAAAAGCTCGACAAGTCTTAAACATGTAAAGTATCCACTAAGTATGGGAGCGTGTCCAAAATAGCTTCAGAAAAGGGTAAAACCTACACTGGAGAATGCGTTGATTGTGGCGCGCCTTTAGAGTTATATGAGATTGACTTTGATAAGGGAAGACGGATCATGCAGTGTACTCGATGTGGATTATATCACTTTTACAAAAAAGATTTTCTCGGTAAATGGAAGCTTGTGAAAGCCGGTAGAGTTACAGATTTATGGAGAAAACCATCCAAATGATAAAGAAAGACTAGCATATTCTTGGAACAGGGTCTCCAACAGGTCTGGCAATTATTCTTTTGCCGCCGACAACAGTCTGCATCGCTACGCCCGAAAAATCCGCTGTTGCTTCACCTATAATTTCCGCTTCCTTTCCCTCTTCAGTTGCCTTTAGAAGCTCCAAGACTTCTTCAGCTTTTTCTGTCACTATGCCAATTATTATTTTCCCCTCGTTTCCAACTTCAAACGGGTCTAATCCCAACATTTCACATGCTGCCCGCACATCTTCTCTGACTGGAATTTTATCTTCGTGAACCAGTACGCCAACCTTTGATTTTTCGTTGAACTCGTTCAGGGCATCAGCCAACCCGCCTCTCGTCGGGTCTTTCATGGCTACTATTCCGCCGACTTCGTTTAATAAACGTTGAATCAGGCGGTTTAAGGGTTTAACATCAGATTTTATGCCGCTTCCAAAGCTTAAACCCTCTTGGGCGGACAAGACAGCTAAGCCATGGTCTCCAACTGTTCCAGACAATATTATTTTGTCGCCAGCTTCTAGGTTTGAGTCAAGAACCCAGCGTGCCTTAAAATTGCTTCTAAACTGCTTGACAACTTTCAGGTTTTTCTCTAAGGCTGGGGTTCTCCTACCAATTCCAGAAGTGTTTATTATGCAGCCGCCTAGGCTTCCCTTCTCAACAACCTTGGTATCGCCAGTAACAATGCTTACATTGGCCTCATTGCATGTTTGCTGCATACTAGCCAAGATTCTTTCAAAATCAGCCAAGGCTAAGCCTTCCTCTAAAACGAAGCCACAAGTCAAAGCGTATGGTTCAGCGCCTAAAACAGCTATGTCATTAACCGTGCCAGACACGGATAAGCGTCCAATATCTCCGCCAGGAAAGAAAATGGGTTTAACAGCATGCGAATCACTTTTAAGAACCACATCGCCAACGACGGCTGCATCATCTAAGGCTTCAAGCGGAACCTCAGCGTTGCTTGCACCGCCAAAATACTTCACAATATAGTTCTTAACTAAATCATGCATGACTGATCCGCCAGCACCATGCAACATGGTAATATGCCCATTTTTGGCAGCCATTTATTTCACACTCATTTTCAATGCTGAATACCTAGATTTACAGTTAAACATAAATGCATCGTAAAACTCTCAAAAATTGTCCAGCAATTATTTAAGCGGAAAACAATTTTTAGCAACCTATGAAGGAAGCTTACGGTTATCTTTTGATTGCTGCAGCGTCCATCCTATGGGGGACAATGGGGATTTTTGGGAAAATTGCTTTTCAATATGGGATTAATCCAGTAGTGTTAACTGCTCTAAGAATCCTGATATCTTCTGCTACAATGCTAATTTCAATAATCCTACTTAAGAGAAAACTATTGAAAATTGAGAGGAAAGATTTGCCTCAACTGTTGGTGTTTGGTATTTTTGCCGTCGCCCTTCAGAGAATAGCCTACTTCTACACTGTTGACTTGACAACCGTCACAATCGCAGCCGTTCTCTTCTACACGTATCCTATTTTCGTCACAGCTCACGCGTCACTATTTCTCAAGGAAAAAACCACTTCCTCAATCATACTTGCCATAGTTCTAACATTCTCAGGCGTTACGCTTGTTGTAAAAGCCTACGAAATTTCATGGTTAAGCGCTAATCTCTTAGGTTTAGCTTTTGGTATTTTAACGAGCCTTCTTTTTGCACTTTACTTCTTGATGGTAAAAAAGTTGAGAAACAGCTATACCAATTGGACGCTGCTGCTTTACGGTGACGGACTAGGGGCTATGACCTTAACCCCAGCACTCTACTTTTCTTTCTCTGAAATCGCCAACTATCCTCTACAACTTTGGTTACTTATATTTGTCATAGCACTGTTTCCTTCTCTCATCGCGTATCTTCTTTTCTCACATGCGCTGAAGTATGTTGAATCTTCAAAGGGAAGCATACTTTCCGTCATTGAACCCTTAGCGGCGGCAATGTTCTCGGTGACAATTCTTAGCGAAAAGTTTGAACCCTTACAAATAATAGGTGTCGCACTTGCATTAATTGGGATAGTCTTGCTTTTCTACAGACCAAAACTCAAACAATAAAAAATATTCGCTCTTTCCAACATTTTGAAAAAGGCGATGCCCTGTGCAAACTATAGCCCATCTACTATATCGCCAGCAGACGTAGAAAGGAAACATGAAGCAAAATAAAACTACGAAAAAACGTGAACTGGTCTGAAAATCGTTTGTGTTAAAGGAAAACCATATAAATCGCCATTACGCTGTTCAATTGCACAGTTGGAGAGAATATAAAAGTGCCAAAATGGGGATACTCTATAACAGAAGGGGAATTAGACCCTGAAAAAACCGTGAAAGCAAGCGGACGAGAGGTTAGAGTATCCCATAAATCAGCAAGAGAAATATGCAAAACCATTAAGGGAATGACGCTCACCCGAGCAAAGCAATACCTTAGAGACGTTATGGATAAAAAACGCGCTGTTCCCTTTAGAAGATTCAAAAAGAAGGCTGGACACCGCCACGGACTGGAAAAGACTTATGCGGGCAGATACCCAGTAAAAGCATCAAAACAAATATTAAAAGTGTTAGAGGGAGCAGAAGCCAACGCAGAATACAAGGGCTTAGACACAGACAGACTCCGCATCATTCATGCATCTGCATATCCAGGAATGAAAATTAAGCGGTATACCCAAAGAGCCCAGGGAAGAAGCTCACCGAAATTCCAAATTTTGTGCCACATCGAAATAGCCTTGGAAGAACAACCAGAAACAGGAGAAGAAGCATAATGTCTGTCGTCAAGCATTTTGTAACAGAATCCCTAAAGAAAACAGAAATTGACGAGTTTCTAGAGAAAAAACTTGAAAAAGCGGGATATGGCGGGGTGACAATATCAAAAACCCCGTTGGGAACTCACATGGTAATCTATGCTATGCGTCCAGGTTTGGTAATAGGGCGAGGCGGAGAAAGCATAAAAGAGCTTGCAAGTATTTTAGAGGAAAAATTCAAAGTTTCAAACCCTCAAATTTCTGTTTCCGAAATTGAAATTCCAGAATTAAATGCTTATGTTGTTGCTTCACGTATTGCTTCAGCCCTGCAAAGAGGCATACATTTTAGACGTGCCGGTTTTTGGGCTCTAAATCAAGTTATGGATGCTGGAGCTTTAGGCGCGGAAATAGTCATAAGTGGTAAGTTACGAACCGAAAGGGCAAGATTTGAAAAGTTCCGTGCAGGATACTTGGCAAGATGCGGAGAACCATCACTAAAATACACGCGAAAAGCCGAAGTTCACGTTCAACTAAAACCAGGCATATTCGGTGTAAGAGTCAAGATAATGCCCCCAGACGCAGTTTTTCCAGACAAAATCCAAATAATTGAACCCATTCCGCCGGAAGAGAAAAAAACAGAAGAAACATTGGAAGCAAAAGAAGAGAAAACTGAAGGAACAAAAGAAGAAAAGGAGGAAGCCGAGTAAATGCCAATACTGCGAGTCAAAGAAATAAGAGAAATGCCCACGGAAGAAAGAAAGAAAAAACTCGGCGAGCTTAGAACAGAACTCGTAAGACTAAAAACTATGATTAACGCAGGCGGCACTGTGGAAAACCCGTCCAGAATAAAAGAACTGCGAAAAACAATCGCCTGCATACTGACCATAGAAAACGAGAAAAAAACTGAACCGAAAAAAGCGAAGATTGCGGAGAAGAAAAAGAAATGAAAGTGACACCAGACATAATCCAATACGAATTCATCAGCACCGAAGCCAAAGTTTCCAAAAGCAAAAATCTTGGTTATGTTGGAATATCAGGCAAAATAACAGATGAAACACGAAACACCCTCACAATCCTGCATGAAGGAAAAAGAAAAAGAGTAATAAAAGGTTCAGCGGTTTTCCATTTCAAGTTTTCCGATGGAACAGTTGTTGAAATTGACGGTAAACTTCTTGTAGGAAAACCAGAAGACCGCCTTAAAAAACGTGTTAGGAGACTGTGGTAATGTCGCTGACTTTTAAAAAGCCTAAAAAAACTTGTGATGACAGAAATTGTCCCTTCCACGGAGACCTCCCAGTAAGAGGTCGTATATTAGAGGGATCAGTTGTCAGCGCAAAAATGGATAAAACAGTCGTAGTGAAACGTGATTATTTACACTATGTTCCAAAGTTCATAAGGTATGAAAGGAGACACAGCTGCATTCCCTCCCATAACCCACCTTGCATAGACGCGGAAGAAGGAGATCGAGTAATAATAGCGGAGTGCCGACCAGTAAGCAAAACCGTATCTTTTGTCGTTGTTGAAAAACTGGAGGGGAAGTAGAATGGCAACAAAGGCAAAACAGAGGGCATTAGTCGCAAAGGGAATGATTGGGCACGGACCGAAAATCTCGAAGGGACTGCTTGCTGGCTCAGTATTAACATGCACCGATAACACAGGCGCCAGAAAACTGCGCCTAATCCAAGTTATGGGTTATAAAGGACGGCTACGCCGTCAACCATCTGCCGCATTGGGAGACAGAATAACTGTTTCCGTCAGACAAGGAACGCCAGACATGAGGAAGAAAATCTTTCAAGCAGTAATTGTAAGACAGAGAAAACCCTTCCGAAGGGTCGACGGTGTCTGGATTCAATTCGAAGACAATGCAGCAGTAATAATAACTCCAGAGGGAGAAATGAAGGGGTCAGAAATTCGTGGACCAGTAGCAAAAGAAGCAGCCGAAAGATGGTCGAGAATAGCAAGCGCCTCTAGCATAATAATATAAATGGAGGAAAAACGTGCAAGCAATAAAACCAGTAACAAAACCAACAAAACAAAGAAAAAAGCTGTATCAAGCACCAGACCACATACGATACAAGCTTTTTGCTGCACCTCTCTCACCAGAGCTGAGAGCCTCACATGGAGTGAAAACCCTCTCAGTCAGAAGTGGGGACTCAGTCCGTATCATGCGGGGAGACCAAAAAGGATTCGAAGGAAAAATCACGAGTATAAACAGGAAAAAATACAGAATTTTTGTTGAAGGTTTGACAAGAGAAAAAGTTGATGGAACCGCAGTATTCGTTCCCGTACATCCCTCAAAAGTCATGATTACACGCCTAAATCTCGACGATAAATGGCGAAAGAAAATTTTGGAGAGAAAGAAAGCAGCCCGCAAGAAGGTGGAAGAGGTTGCGGAGAAGCCTCCAAAGGAAGTTGCAAAGCTAAAAGAGGCCGTTGAAGAAAAACCTCCAGAAAAAAAGCCAAAAAGAAGAAGGGAAAAAGTAGCAAAAAAGCCAACTGTGGAAAAGGCGAAGGAAAAAGCTGAAGAAGTTAAAAAGGAAGCGAAACCAAAAGCACGTAAAACGAAGGCGAAAAGTAAAACTGTTGAGAAAACTGAGGGAGGAATGTGAATTTGGGTAGGAAAGGGGGATCAACAGGGCTAAAGCGTAAACCCGCGCCGAGATTCTGGCCAATTCATAGGAAGGAATTTGTCTGGGTTGTAAAACCCTCTCCAGGACCTCATTCACTTCAGAAATGCCTGCCTTTGGCTGTAGTTTTACGTGATATTCTCGGATTTGCCCAGACAAGGAAAGAGGCTAAGACAATAGTTTCTCAGGGAAAGATTTATGTCGATGGGGAAGTTAGGCGTAGGGACAATTTCCCCGTATCTATAATGGATGTCATTTCAATATCAGATGCGGATAAATGCTTCCGTATATTACCCTTCAAAAAAGGCTTAATCCCCCATCCAATCGGTAAAGAGGAAGCACTTTTCAAACTGTGCAGAATAGAAAACAAAACCGTTGCGAAAAATGGACATATACAACTTAACCTTCATGACGGTTCAAATATATTGGTGAAGGTTGCCGACCCGAAAAATCCGCAGGAAGACGTTTATAATACTCTTGACACCCTAAAAATAAGCCTTCCAGAAAAGCAAATCCTTGAGCATGTAAAAATGAAGAAAAATGATTTTGCGATAATAACCAGCGGAAAAAACGTTGGAAAATATGGCAAAATAGTTGAAGTTGAAAGTGCAGAGGGGAAGAAGCGTAGAAACGCTCTTGTGATAATCGAGGATGAGAAAGGCAATCGCTATCAAACAATCCTGAACTTTGTCTTTGCAATAGGCGAGACACAACCAATCATATCCTTACCCGAGGTGACCAAGGCTGTCTGAGGACAAAATCCGCAAGACATGGGAAGAACAGCTCATGCTTAAACCGAAAATCGAAAAAGTTGTCGTTAACATTAGCGTCGGAAAATCTGGTGAACCACTAGAAAAGGCTGCAAAAGTCTTGGAACATTTAACAGGTCAAACTCCATGTAAAAGAAAAGCCAAGAAAACCATAAGAGATTTTGGAATCAGAAAAGGCGAACCAATAGCCTGCATTGTAACGCTTAGAGGACAGAGGGCAATGACGTTTTTAAAGAAAGTCCTACCCGTAATTGAAAATAAACTTTCCAAAGAACATTTCGACAAATACGGCAACTTCTCGTTTGGTATAAAGGAGCACATTGAAATTCCGGGCGTAAAATATGACCCTGAAGTTGGCATATTTGGCATGGACGTTTGTGTCTCTCTTAGTCGTTGCGGATATCGCGTTAAAAACCGACGCAGAAGGAAAGCAAGAATCGGCTCAAAACACATTTTAACACCAGAGGAACCAATGATGTTCGTGAAAGATGCCTTAGGACTTGAAATCGTATAAATTGGAGGGCAAGCATGGGCAAGCAAAAACCTAAAAAGGTGAGAAAATATGGAAAAGGAACAAGGCCATGCAGCAGATGCGGGTCTTACGGGCCTGTTATTCGACGTTACAATTTATATTTATGTCGGCATTGTTTTAGAGAGGTAGCCAAGAAACTCGGGTTCAAAAAATATGAGTAACGAGGAAAACCATGATGGACACTTTGGCAAATGGCTTAACAACAATAATAAACAACGAAATGCGCAACAAACGCGAATGCATAATCAGCCCTGCCTCTAAACTTCTGGGCAGAATTTTAAGGATTATACAACTAAACGGCTACATTGGAGAATTCGAATTCATAGATGACGGCCGCTCTGGAAAGTTCAAGGTTCAGCTTTTAGGAAGAATAAACAAGTGTGGAGCCATCAGACCACGATTCTCCGTTAAAGTAGACGAATTCGAAGAATGGGAGAAAAAATTCCTTCCATCAAGAGATGTAGGCATACTAGTCATTTCAACGCCAAGAGGAGTGCTATCCCACCGGGAAGCAATGGAAAAACGCATCGGAGGAAGACTATTAGCATTTGCTTATTAGATAGGTGTTTTCGGATGCGAGCCATAGAAGTCTCAAAGACCATTCAAATTCCCGATGACGTGGAGGCAACTCTCGACGGAAGAAAAGTTACAGTTAAAGGCGTAAAAGGAACATTAACTCGTGACTTTTCCCATGCTCCCATATCAATTGAACTTGACGAGAAAACCATCCGCATCTGGGCTGAATGGCCCCGTAAAAAAGAAGCATCCCTAGTAGGCACAATTTATTCACACATCCAAAACATGATTATTGGAGTTAGAAAAGGCTTTACATACAAGGTCAAAATAGTATTCTCCCACTTCCCAATCTCGATTAAAGTCAAGGACAAAACAATTTTAATTGAAAATTTCACAGGTGAACGAAACCCAAGAAAAGTCAAGATAGTGGGCAACTCTCAAGTTAAGATTCAAAGCGAAGATATAATCGTTCAAGGTGTGGATTTAGAAGAAGTAAGCCAAACAGCTGCAAACATCGAACAAGGCACTAAAGTAAAAAGGAAGGACCCACGTGTCTTCTTAGATGGCCTATATGTATATGAGCATAGTGAGGGCATGGAAGAATGAAAAAACTAGTAACAACCACCACAGAAAAAGCATTACAACTGAGAGAGCGCGTGAAAAAGAAGAAACCTGATTTTGTCAGACCGGAAAGCTGGCGGTATAAACGTTTGAGTGAAAGCTGGCGTAGGCCACGAGGCTTAGACAACAAAATGCGAAGAAAAATCAAAGGATGGCCACCAACAGTAAATGTTGGATATAGAGGACCAAAAGCTACCAGAGGGCTTCACCCATCAGGCTACAAAGAAGTTTTAGTGTATAATACTGACGATCTTAAAAAAATTGACCCGAAAACTCAAGCGGCAAGAATTGCCCATACTGTAGGTAAGAGAAAAAGAGCTAGAATCCTTGGCGAAGCAAGAAAAAAGAAAATAACCATTCTAAATCTTAGAGAAGTTAAGGAAGTTGTTGAAGAAGAAAAGGAATTGACAGAGGAAAAGGAAAAAGAAGAGAAACTTGAAGAGGAAGAGGTTGAAGAAGTAGCAGAAACTGAAAAACCAGAACAAAAACAGAAAAAGAAACGTAAAGGGAGAACAGGAAAGCAGTGACAGGCCTTAAAAGTCAGCGGCGTCTAGCAGCCGAAATACTTAAAGTTGGACAAAATCGTGTGTGGATAGACTCGGAAAAAATAGAAGACGCAGAGGCAGCAATGACGCGAGAAGAAATAAAAAAACTAATCCACGAAGGCGTCATAAAGCCGCTGCCAGAAAAAGGCATAAGCCACGCAAGAGCACGAATTGTGCATGAGAAGAAAAAGAAAGGACGACGAAGCGGACCTGGCAGCAGAAGCGGGTCAGCCCGTGCAAAAATTTCTAAGAAAGAGGCTTGGATGAGTAAGATTCGGGCTCTGAGAAAGAGGCTCCGTGAACTAAAAGCAAACAAAATTATTACTGAGAGCACCTATCGAAAGCTCTACAGGTTAGCAAGAAGCGGGAGATTCGTGTCGGTTGCTGATTTAGAGCGCTACTTGAAAACACATGAGTTCTGGAGGAAACGTTAATGGCTAAAGATTCACGCTACTGCGTTCAACTCAGACGGAGAAAAGAAGGAAAGACAGATTACAAGGCAAGAAAAGCGTTAGTGCTCTCTGGAAAACCACGACTAGTTGCACATGGCACCCTTAAAAATGTGATTGCACAGATAATTGTGGCTAAACCCCACGGGGATGAAGTTCTAGTTTCAGCACACAGCAGAGAACTGAAAAAGTATGAATGGAAAGCCCCTGGAGGAAATCTTCCAGCAGCCTATTTAACAGGGTTTCTCTGTGGACTAAAGGCCAAAGCCCAAGGTGTGAAAGAAGCCATTCTAGACATAGGGTTACATTCACCTTCCAAAGGTGCGAGAGTTTTCGCTGTGTTAAAGGGAGTTTTAGACTCTGGAGTGCATGTACCACACAGCGAGGAGAAACTGCCGGATGAAAAGAGAGTAGAAGGCGAGCATATTGCACAGTATGCGGCAAGCTTAGCCTCAAACCCTGAAGAATATCAATCTAAATTTTCAAAGTACTTGGAACAAAAACTCCCTCCAGAAGACCTTCCCAAACACTTTGCAAAAGTAAAAAAGGAAATTTCTGCTGCATTTAAAAGTGGAGGCAAGAAAACTTGAGATCTAGAGGAGGAAGAGAAAGATCGAGAACTAGAAGAGAACCATCGAGAAGTTTAGAACAGTGGGTTCCTAGAACCCAGCTAGGAAAAATGATTCAAGAAGGCAGAATCACATCTATCGAAGAAGTTTTCATGGGAGGATTACAATTACGCGAATCACAAATTGTGGATGTGCTCCTTCCAGACTTACAGGAAGAAGTCATAAACATAAACCTAGTTCAAAAACAGACAGATGCGGGCGAAAAATCAAGGTTTAAGGCAATAGTTGCCGTTGGAAACAGAGATGGCTACATAGGCTTGGGAGGTGGAAAAGCAAGCCAAGTGCGAACAGCCATAGAAAAAGCTGCAGTAGACGCCCGCTTGAAGATTGTTCCAGTAAGACGTGGATGCGGAAGCTGGGAATGCGGCTGTGGAAAACCCCATTCGGTGCCCTTTCAAGTTGAGGGAAAATGCGGTGGCGCAAAAATAGTTATCGTTCCTGGACCTCGAGGCTTAGGTTTAGTTGCAAGCGAAGGTGCCAAAGTAATTCTGGGTCTTGCTGGCATAAAAGACTGCTGGACCAGAAGCCGTGGTTCAACAAGAACTGTTCCCTCCTTCGCATATGCCATTTTCGACGCGTTAAAGAAAACTTACAGCCTCATAACTCCAACCGATTGGGTGAAATAGGTGACTGAAACTAAAGAACGCAAATGCATTTGCGCTGTAAGAGTCCGTGGAACAATTAGCGCCTCGCGGGATGTTAGAGAAACCCTTAAAATGCTTCGCCTAACAAGAAATAATTATGCCGTTTTAATCGACGATCGCCCATCATTCATCGGAATGTTGAAAGCAGCGCAGAATTTCATTACTTGGGGTGAAGCCTCAAAAGAAATTGTGGATATGTTAATAAGAAAGAAAGGAAAACTTGCTGGAAACAAGAAATTAACAGAAGAATATGCGCAAACTGCTGGCTTCAAATCATTAGATGAACTTGCAGAAGCAATCTTTAATTGCCATGTTAAATATTTGAAGTTGCCAAACGTGCAGCCAGTTTTTAAGTTACACCCACCATCTAAAGGTTTCAAAGGAAAAATAAAAAAGAGCTATGGCACGGGCGGCGAGTTAGGATACCGAGGAGAAAAAATCAACGAACTGATAAAACGAATGGTATAAACTTTTCCTTTATCATGTTTGTTTGCGATACATTTTATAACTACTTTTGGAATGCCATTGTATCCTAGGAGGAGGTTACATTGAGCGCAAAGTGGCGAAGAAGTAAAAAACATCTAAAAAAATTCAAAAATTTTGAAGCCTTGAAAAGAATTGAAAATAAAAAAGCTCCTCCAACATTTCGATTCAAAAATCCGAGGATTAAAAAACACGCATGCCCTTACATATATCTGATTCCAAAAAACTATAGAGAAAGGAAGGAGAGAGAACCGGAACCTCTAATTGATATTTTAGAAGAAAAGGATGAAGTAACAGTTGTTGCCGAGTTTGTAGGGTTTAATAGAGAAAACATGAGAATTCATGTAAAAAATCAACGTTTAACTTTGTCTGCTGAGACCCCAGACCGAAAATACTATAAAAGTTTAAATCTTCCTATGGGAGTGATTCCAAACAGCATACGCACAGCATACAAGAACGGTGTACTTGAAATCCGATTAAGAAAGGCTATTGAAGAAAAAGCCGTAGACAAAGTAGCTGGGTTAGAAAATGCCACAAAAACTTAGAAAAATTAGAAAGAAACGTGGTTCAAGAACTCATGGCTACGGCAGAGTAGGTCAACACAGATGCCATGGGTCTAAAGGCTACCGCAAGGCGGGACGACACAAAGCTGGATGGAGCTACGTTTTAAGATATGAACCAGACTATTTCGGCAAAAAAGGATTCACTTCACCCAAAAGCCTCAAGCAAAAAGAAAATATTATAAATGTCAAAAAACTCGAAGAAATTGCTGAACAAATTTCAACGGAAAAGAAAGAGGACAAAATAGTCATAGACTTAGAAAGCCTCGGCTACACAAAACTTCTAGGCACAGGAAAAGCCACAAAACCGCTAGTCGTGAAAGTAACATCATGCTCAAAGTCTGCCGCCGAAAAAATAAAAGAAGCCGGTGGACAAATATTGATAGAAGCGGAAAAACAGGGAGAGTAGCTGTTAAACTATGGCTGGCAGATTTTTAAGCCTGTTCAAACCAATTGCGAGGGGTATTCCGGAAATTAAGGCCCCAGAACGCCGAGTTCGATTTAATGAGAAAATCTTTTGGACGGCACTCGTGCTAATTGTCTACCTAGTAATGTCAGAAATTCATCTCTTCGGCATCCCAGCAACGGTAGAAGAAAGGCTCGGTGCTTTAAGAGTAATTTTTGCTTCTGCCCGCGGCACTCTTATGGAGCTTGGAATAGGCCCAATAGTCACTGCAGGAATAATACTACAGCTTTTGGTTGGCTCCGCCATGATAGATTGCGACATGTCTAATCCCGAGGACAGAGGCTTATTCACGACAGCAAGCAAAGTCTTTTCAATAATCCTAACTGGAGTTCAAGCATCAGCTTACATAATCGGCGGAATGTACAACGCCCAGGGCAGTAGCTTACCAGGCTCAACTGCTCTAATCATTTTCCTACAGCTTTTATCAGCTGGAATTATTGTCATGCTGTTAGACGAGCTTATTCAAAAGGGTTGGGGATTCGGCAGTGGGATAAGCCTCTTCATCATGGCTGGAGTTGCGCAGCAAATCTTCATGCAATGCTTCAATCCCAGTCCACCAGTGGACGAATTCGGCAGTTCAGGACTTTTCATTGCAATAGCTCAATCACTGGGAAGCGGAAAACCAATAACGGGACTCTTGTTACGAGAGGGATATCCTTCTATAACTGGATTTATAGCTACATTAGCAGCATTTCTAATTATAATCTATATGGAAGGAGTAAGAATCGAGTTGCCATTAACCTACGCTGGATATAAGGGTTTCCGCAGTCGATACCCGATAAAACTCCTATACGTGTCAAATCTTCCAGTAATTTTTGCATCCGCTCTCTTTGCTAACGTATACTTATTTTCACAACTCTTTTGGAACAATTTCAATCAGAATAACTCGAACTTCTGGCTTAACCTTCTAGGACAGTATCAATGGGTCTCTTCTGGACAGAGTAGTCAACAATCACTTGAACCCATCGGGGGACTCGTGTACTATGTCACTGCACCACATAGCATCGCAAACGTCGTGGCACGTCCCGATAGAGCTTTCGGCTACCTTGGGATTCTCATTGTTTTTTGTGTCATTTTTTCGCTTACATGGCTTGAGGTTGGCGGCTTAGGACCATCAACTGTAGCTAAACAGCTCGTTGACGCAGGTATGCAGATTCCAGGATATAGACGATCTGGAAGAGCTATTGAATCGATTCTTAAACGCTATATCCCCACAGTCACCATTCTCGGCGGAATAATTGTGGCAGTGATTGCAGGCGTTTCAGATTTCTTCGGAGTTTTCGGCTCAGGAATGGGTATTCTGCTTTCTGTAGGAATACTCTATCAGTATTATGAGCTATTAATGCAGGAAAGAGCCGCCGAAATGTACCCAGCTTTTAGGCGATTATTCGGAGAATAACTCCATAAACGAAGCTATGGATTGGCCGCAGAAACTCTTTGCTGTACCGCGCTTTGGTAATTCTTGAGCCCATAAGTATTCGTGCCTGATTAAGTCTAGTTCCAGTAAAAATAGTTATTAATGAGAAGAAAAAAGAAGAAGTAGTCAAGGGAGATCCTAATCTGAGAGAGGGAACATAATGGACTTCATTGAAATGCTCACGACGGCAGAACCGCCGGGGGCAACCATCGTAGTAATGTTGATTTGTATGGCTATTTCATTCGCTAACTCCTCCATTAATCGCCTCTTAATAACTCGATTTGTTGGCTGGAAGCAATATAGAACAATGCAGAAGGAAATTTCGGAATATCGTACCATGACAACCCAAGCAATGCGCAAGAAGGATACGAAACTGCTTGAAAAACTGAAAAAGAAAGAACCGCAAATTCTTAACATGCAGAAAAAAATGGCTAAACCCCAACTAGTGTTATTCGGTCTTTCCTTCAGCTACATCTTAATTTGGCTGTTTGTATTAGGGCCTTTGTATGGAACACATATTGTGGCGTATATTCCAATTATCGGACAAGCAGGTGTGTTTTGGTGGTATTTCATCTGTTCCTTCCTTTTCGGGACATTCTCATCGCGCTTGCTAGGCATTATGCCAATAGAATAGGAAGTGAAACAATGCCACAACCTCATTTACGCACCAGAAGCAAAAAACGAGTGAAGGTAGCATTACCAAGTGGCAGAAACAAAACTCACTACAAAAAGAAAATTGGGTCCACGCTTTTATGCTGTGTATGCGGTCAACCCCTAGCCGGAATATCACATCTCAACACAGCAGAAATGCGCAAACTTAGCCGAACCAAAAGAAGAATTTGGCGCCCCCACGGCGGAAATATATGCCACAACTGCCTTAAAAACGCTTTAAAACAGGCTGCAAGAATCATTTAAACACTGGGTTTTGAGGTAAATCGATGATCAAAGGCGAAAAGACAAAAGAGAAAATCAAAGAAGCCATGGTTATCTGCATCTGTGGAATGGCTGGAAGTGGAAAAAGCACAGTAGCAAAAAAAATCGCTGAAAAATATGAACTCAAATACTACTCAGGTGGAGATGCATTAAAAGCCTTAGCCACAGAAGAAGGCTACAAACCCCTTAAACGTGGATGGTGGGAAACTGGAGAAGGAAGGCGCTTTCTAAAAAAAAGAGAAGAAAACCCGAAATTCGACGAAAAAGTTGACAAAAAGCTTTTGCAACTTGCAAAACAAGGAAATGTTGTCTTAGATAGCTGGACTATGCCATGGCTTCTTAAAAAAGGCTTTAAGATATGGTTGGAGGCTTCTCTTGAGAAGAGAGCGGAAAGAATAGCCAATAGAGACGGAATAAGCGTTAAAGAAGCTTTAAAAGCTTTGAGAAACAAGGAGGAGCGGACAAAGGCTATTTACAAAAAACTTTATGGTTTTTGTTTGGGAGAAGATTTTAAACCTTTCCATTTAATTTTGGACACGGACAATTTGAAGGCTGAAGAAGTATCCCAGGTTTTATGCACAGTAATAGACAACATGATTGTTAATTCAGGAATTACAGAAGCTCTTGATAACTCGCAGAATTGGACGCCCATAAAACGTTGAAACGGCCAAATTTTCTATAAAAGAAAAACGTTTAGCAGCCACCTTTAAGGTTAACAGATTTATGCGTAAATTTTAAAACCACTTCTAGAAATATCTTCTAGGTTGTTCTTCTATAATCAGCCTTTGAAAGTTAGGTAGGGGAAACAAAAATGGAAAAGAGCGAAGTCAGAATTAACCATCTAATTTTTGGGTTTTTCGTAGGAGCAATTGCTTCGTACACGCTTTTGTCTTTTCTTGACTTTGGCAATGAATCAGTATTTATGCTTATAATTTTTAATTTTCTCTTTGTCTCCCTAATTTTTCCGTTAAATGGGACGTTAACAAGAAAATTATCCATGTTATTAGCAGGGAACATTATAGGCTTACTTTGGAACTATCTTTTTTCTATGTTTGTTGCCACAGTTGCTAACTATTTTGGAGAATTCTTTAACACTGTATACATAATCCTGAACCCTTTCGTAAACCTCGTCTGGATTGTTTCATTCTGGTCCATAAGTTTAACAGTCCTAGCCAATTCCAAAACAGAAAATAGGATGCTTAGACTTGATAACTGAAATTTTGGAAACGTTGTTCTTAGTTTTAACAGCTTTAATGGTAGCTTATCTTATTCGACATTACATCTTCACCCTTACAGTTTTAAAAGGCACTTCAAAGAGTTCAAAAGCCGTTGCAATAGGAAACGCAACTTACCTACCGACAGTGTCGATTCTAGTTCCAGCGCGTAACGAGGAAAAAGTGATTGGGAGGCTACTTCAAAGAATGACTGAATTAACTTATCCAAAGGATAAAATGCAGATAATAGTTATTGATGATGCCTCATCAGATAACACAGGGGAAATAGCGGAACAGTACTCAAGCACGTATGATTATATTGAAGTTGTGCACCGAGACGAGAAAGAAGGGGGAAGGGGTAAAACATCAGCCTTAAACGCTGGATTCAAACATGCGAAGGGTGAAATTGTTTTTTGTTTCGATGCGGACTATTACCCGCAAAGGGACATTCTGGAAAAACTTACAAAAGAGTTTGCCGACCCTAAGGTAGGTGTAGTGCAAGGCAGAATTACCGTTTTAAATGAACCCCAAAATGTGGTTACAAGACTTGTGGCACTAGAAAGAATAGGCGGATACCGCATCGACCAGCAAGCGCGAGACAGCCTGGGATTGATTACACAGTTCGGCGGAACCGTGGGAGGAGTCAGGCGAAGCCTATTGAAACGTTTAGGGGGTTGGGATGAATCTATCTTGGCTGAGGACACGGACTTAACTTTTCGTGTTTATCTTGCTGGTTATAAAGTTCGCTATGTCAATGATGCAGAATCTTATGAGGAAGCAGTTGAAAGCTGGCGAGCTTATTGGAAGCAAAGATACAGGTGGGCTAAGGGACATATGCAATGTGCTTTTAAGCATTGGT
>Ga0315280_10001808_pt1 | contig 35818 bp, 37 predicted proteins | sample YL17G06_40_MG_FD_203697 | JGI IMG/M metagenome (GOLD analysis project Ga0315280, IMG submission 203697) | Sediment microbial communities from Yellowstone Lake, YNP, Wyoming, USA - YL17G06_40 | ecosystem: Environmental > Aquatic > Freshwater > Lake > Sediment | place: USA: Wyoming | collected... | reverse complement strand
GTTCCCACATGGGGTAAATGGGCGGGTGGGTGCATCAAATGATCAGGATTACGCGTTGAAGCTCGCACTGGGGTCGTTGAATTACCCCATTTGAGATAATATCGCCTGATTTGTGACGGAGGAGCCCCCAACTTTTTTGAGGTTGGACGCCCGTTGATCGTAGACATCGAGCGAGGGAATCCTGTGCCCAGAGTAATACACTTCGAGATCCCTGCGGACGATCCAAATCGAGCTGTGAAGTTCTACGAGAACGTGTTCGGCTGGAAGATCGGCAAATGGGGTCCGATCGATTACTGGCTCGCCACTACGGGACCAGACGATCAACCCGGGATCAATGGAGCGATCATGACCAAGGAGACTCAGAAGACGACAGTCAATACGATCGATGTCTCATCGGTCGAAGAATATGCGAAGAAGATCGTCAACGCTGGAGGCAAGGCCCTTACTCCAAAAACGGCAATTCCAGGGGTAGGATACTTCAGCTACTGCGTCGACACCGAAGGAAACGTCTTCGGAATCATGGAGAATGATCCCAAGGCCAGCTAGGTCAATTGGCAGCTGTCACGAACGATCTGCACGAGCGTCAAGAGGGCACTCCAATTTCTTGGAGTGTCAAGAATCATTGCGAAAAATGGAATGCCTGAGCTTACCATCTGTCTAGCGAAGTCCGGAGATTCTTCGTCCCAGCCAAGACAGCGTTCTCTTGTACGGCAAGTCAAATCCTCTTCCGTTTCCTTGACCTCTCTTTGCCACTTGAATGAGCAACCGTTTCCTTGTCACAAACCAATCTTCTATGTGGTATGTGTTGTCGAGCTCCGCGAATGACATGATGCGTCTCAGTTCAGATAGCACGACCGAGCGGAAGCGATCCCGGTCAGCCAGATAGGCGAAATACCCCGTGGCACCCATGAAGAGCACCGGTGAAACAGCCATTCGTCCAAGAAAGATCAGACGACGTTCAGATGTCAGGCTGTTCTTCGGGGTCCTCTCAAGCACGCACACTGGAACTCGACGTGGTGCCCACAGCATTTGGCGAAGCTGCATTCGGACGCCTAGATAGGTACATGATAGCTGCGATCTTAAGCTCTATTGTGGTTGCCGATAGTCTCCTCAGGCCTTTCTTGGTTCGGAGGGTTTTGCAATGATCTCCTTCACATATAGATCAAAGAAGTTGTTCGAGTGAGCAGGTCGAACAACCAGCGCCGTGTCTGCTCCTTCGCTGGTTCCAGCGATGGTGATAACTGGTCGGTCCATGGGAATTTCTCCGGCGTCTGCCGCCATGACGGTAATCTCTAGGCACACTTTCGTCCCGTCGCCGAATACTTTCAGGGTGTCGGCCATCAGTTCTAGGGGGCCAATCGTATCACGCTTGGCTCTGATTGCTCGCTCGATGCCTGAGAAGGCATGTCCGGCTGTCACGATGTGAGCACCTGATGCTAGAATCGCCTTCTCGTTCTCAGGCGTCATCTGCTGAATTCCAGGGGTCCGGAAGCCAGCGTGGTGACGGACCACGATCACTCCGAGTCCTTTGAAGAATTGGCAAGCCCTCACGCCTGTCCGGCCGGTCGTTGAAGCCACTACGATGTCATGTATTCCCAATGATTCCGCTCTCTCTTTTGCGCGAAGGAATGTGGTTTCGGTGTCAGCTTCGCTCGGGGTCTCGTAGTAGGCGATTGTCTTCTCTCTCAATACTGTCATCTCCTCTGTCTTGACCGGCTATTGTTGAGAGGTTGTATTCGCGATAACCCTTTCGGGATTGTCCGGACGCTTGGATGGACCTGCAGTAGTCGGTCGAGCAAGCCTTCTAGAACTGACTTGCGTGCCTAATCTGGGATCTCTCAACCTTGGGCGTCCTGATGACGATCGTGGGAAGGTTCTTGAATCGCGAGGTGCTCCTTGCATGCCGATGCCATGAGCGTGAGGCTTCGATGAATCAAACAGAAGGCCGCAATTCTTTTTCCAAGCTGTCAAAGAAGAGGCTGCTCGATCTCTTCTACTTCCAGATTCGGAACATCTGGCGTGTGGACGGCTTGTATTTCTTGGGTATTGAGAAGGAGTTCGGTACGTCGGCTGCTTCAAAGATCGACGCGGAGTGTTGGAAGGCGATGGGGACTCTTGAGGCTCGCCAACTCAAGGAGATACTTCGTACGAAGGAGTGGTCGGTACCGAAGGTCATGGAGGCACTGGGGCTAACAAGCTGGGCGCTCGATCAGTGTGACAAGAAGGTGCAAGTGCAGAAGGATGAAGCGCTTTTTCGAGTTGTGGCGTGCAGCACTCAGCTCACTAGGATTCGGAAGGGCCTGACAGAGTTCCCCTGCAGACCCGTAAGGGAAGGTTACCTGAAAGCATTCGTTCAAGAACTGAACCCAAGCGTTACAGTCACGTGCAGCATTTGTCCTCCAGGCGCGCATTCCGAGAACGTTTGGTGCGAGTGGAAATTCTCCAAGTCCACGTGAGCTCTTTGCACGACGAGCGCGTGACTTGCCAGACAGATGGAATCCTTCGTTGTTGACGAGTTGAGTCGCGGCGAATTCTAGGACTATATAGAAAATGAGATTGCGCGCGCTTAATATGTAACTTTTCACGTAGACGGCGGAAAGTTGCAGGAGACCCAGAATTGCTACATGAAGTGAGGTGGCATGGACGTGCTGGGCAAGGCGTGATCACGTCCAGCAGGTTGCTTGCTCAGGCTGCTCTCCTTGAGGGCAAACATGTGCAAGCGTTTCCGGAATTCGGGCCCGAGCGATTGGGAGCTCCTATTTCGGGATTCACGAGAATAAGTGACGAAGTCATAGATACAAGAAGCCAGATCTACAATCCAGGATTCGTTGTCGTTCTGGACCCGTCGCTTCTTGCGACAGTAAATGTGACCAGGGGACTGTTAGAGAATGGAAAAGTCATCCTCAATTCCCCTAAGCGTTCGAGCGAGATGGCGTCAAAACTCTCATTGGACGAGGGCCGAGTTCGGACAATCGACGCCACGCATCTCGCGATGGAGATAGCCGGACGACCGATCGTCAATACTGCAATGCTTGGTGCACTTGCAAGAGTCGCGCCGCTCGTAGCGCTAGGTTCAATCGAGAAGGCACTCAAGGATCGTTTTGCGGGAAGTCTGGGCGAGAAGAATGTCGAGTTGATACGTCGTGTCTATGAGATGGTGGAGTGAGGAATGAGCGCAGAAGAAGAGAAGCCTGGATGGGGCTCGCTGCCGATTGGGGCAGTACTTTTGACTCCAGGGGCCGCCGAGCGAAACAAGACCGGAACTTGGCGACTCAAGCGCCCGATGTTGGATGAGAAGAAGTGTACAAACTGTCTGATCTGCTGGATCTACTGTCCCGAGCCAGCAATCGCGCGCGGGGCAAAGACGATTCAGTTCGCTTATGACTATTGCAAGGGATGCGGAATCTGTGCGACGGAGTGCCCGACGAAGGCCATTACGATGACGGAGGAGAGTTGAGTTGACAAAGACCATTTCGCAGAAGATCATTGGAATGAATGGTGATGAAGCTGTTGCCTTCGCGGCCAAACAAGCACAAGTGGATGTCGTTGCGGCCTATCCGATTACTCCCCAGACGATCATAGTCGAACGATTCAGCGACTATGTAGCGAACGGGGAAGTCGACACGCAGTATGTCTGCGTTGAGTCAGAGCATTCGGCACTCTCGGCGTGCGTCGGATCCAGTATAGCTGGATCACGAGTCTTCACCGCGACGTCGAGCCAAGGCTTGGCGCTGATGCATGAGGTGCTCTACCTTGCCTCAGGCCTGCGCACTCCAATTGTGATGGCGGTGGCTAACAGGGCCCTTTCCGCGCCGATCAACATTCACAATGACCACTCGGACATGATGGGTTCGAGGGACTGCGGCTGGATCCAGATATACGCGGAAAACGCGCAAGAGTCATACGACTGGACCCTTCAGGCCTTCAGGATCGCAGAGGACCACAAAGTCTCACTTCCGGTGACTGTGAACCTAGACGGATTCACCATCTCTCATGCAATGGAAGGTGTCTCCGTGCTCGAAGAAGACGAAGTCACCAGGTTTCTGGGAAAGAGGACCCCGATGTACAAGTTGGATATCGCGAAGCCTATGACTTTCGGGGCTCTGACGCTTCCTGACTACTACTCAGAGTTCAAGCAGCAACAGGTCGAGGCGATGAAGAATGCTCCCCCGATCATAACGTCAGTCGCGAACGAATTCAACAGAATCTCGGGCAGACAGTATTCCAACCTTTCTGGTTTCAATACGAGTGACGCCGATGCCGCAGTGGTATGCATGGGCAGCGTCGCTGGGACAGCTCGGACTGTTGCGACAAAGCTGAGAAAGCAAGGCAAGCGCGTAGGTGTTCTCAAACTCTGGCAGTACAGGCCTTTCCCGACACAGGAAGTGGCAAGAGCATTGTCGAAGATCAAAAGTGTCGGCGTCATTGATCGAGCCGTATCATTCGGGGCACCCTATGGTGCGCTGGGTAGCGATATCGCCTCAACCAAAGTGCTCACGGGAATCCAAACCAAGATCTTCAACGTCATATGCGGTCTGGGTGGGAGAGACATCAAACCCGCCGACATCGAAGGCATATTCGAAAGAGCCCTTCGGCATGCGGAAGGGGCGCCAATTGATGACCCATTGACGCTATTGGGGGTGCGACCTTAATGGTCACGTTGAAGGAGCTTTCCACTCAGGAGCTGTTCGGACCCGGCCACAGGATGTGCACGGGATGCGGCCCCGCAGCAATGGCACGCATCACAATGAAGGCACTACAGAAACCAGCCATCGTAGTGAACGCCACCGGCTGCCTCGAAGTCGCGAGCACAATCTACCCTGATACCGCTTGGAAGGTTCCTTGGGTCCACACACTTTTCGAGAATACTGCAGCGGTAGCGTCAGGAATCGAAGCATCCTTGCGAAAAGAGGGAAAGGCCGACGCTGTGGACATAGTCGCATTTGGTGGAGACGGAGGCACTTTCGACATCGGGATCCAAGCTCTCTCTGGCGCTTTGGAGAGAAAACACGACTTCACCTACATCTGCTACGACAACGAAGCCTACATGAACACGGGAATACAACGATCTGGCGCGACACCATACGGAGCTGCCACAACAACTACCCCTGCAGGTTCGAAGATCGCCGGCAAAACAGATGCGAAGAAGGATCTAATTGGAGTCTGTGTTGCCCATGGCGTCGAGTTTGCGGCGACGGCCTCTGTCGCATTCTGGAACGATTACATAACCAAGGTTCGGCGAGCGGCAGCCGTCAAGGGGCCGGCAGTAATACATGTGCTGGCACCATGCCCGCTTGGGTGGCGATTTGACACCAGCCAGACGATCAAGCTTGCCAAGCTCGCTGTCCAGACCAGATACTTCCCTCTATACGAGGTTGAAAACGGGAACTACAAGCTCAGCATGAAGGTACCGAACCCAACCCCGCTTGAGGAATTCCTCAAGCCACAGGGACGATTCAGGCACCTGTTCGCGCCCGAATTCGTCAAGAACCTTGAAGAACTGAAGAGGCAGGTGGAGAGCAACTGGAACAGGGTTGCTCGGCTGTGCGGCGAAATACCCGTCCCGGCCTCTTCATCCCCCAGCCAGCCCGCTAACTAGCCAGAACAATTGAAACGATTATATGGAATTCACTTGTGATAGGGCCGCTTGAAGCTGAAGCCGATGCGCGCAAAGCAAATCGTTGCTGTCATTGTGCTGCTGGCAGTGGTGTTTCTCATAATCGTTCCACCGCTTCTGAATGGCGGCGTGAAAGTGACCTTGTCTTCGACAACCTCTGTTCGTGCAGACCACCTTTACGTAACGATCGGGGAAATCAGTGCACAGAGAACAGACCTTAGTGGTTCGTCGGCTTGGCAGTCGATATCCAACCAGTCGACTGTTTTGGATCTCACGCTGGCAAACATGAGCGAGACAGTCGCCTTGGGCAGTCTGCCTCTCGGGCAGTACGAGACAGTAAGGGTGAGGGTAACGAACGCGACAGCGATAATCAACGGCACTTCACAGAAAGTCCAGCTCGAGTCGCGGGTCTTCACAATCCCGGTTTCGTTCCTAACACAATTCGGTACGAGCACAGTCGTCATGCTCAAGGTCTCTCCGGAGGTTCAGGAAACCGCTGACGGGGTGAACCTGAAATTGTCTTTCACGGGTGTCCCTGCAAATCCATCGCCATGACTCTTTATGTCCCGAAACCTACAAGTCTCTGATGGAACAGTTCATTCGCAAGGTGGCAAATGACCGTTGGGCATACTGGGAAAAGACAAGCTCGTCGAACTCGTCAACTCCTTCAAGTGCGTTCACCCATTCGATTTCAGTCTCCTAGATGGCGACGGGTACGTTCTGACAGTCAAAGACGAGACGACCTTGCACTACTTGGAGCACAAGAATCTGATTTCTCATGAAGTGGTCTTTACTCCGCCGAACTATGTGGCTCACCTCACCGCCAAGAGTCGGTATGGAAGACTGGGACTATCGTTCCTGAACGCCGCTAAAGTTCACAGTGGCTTCGTGGGACGATTGGCCCTCGAGCTGGTGAATCTGAGCAACGACCGTACGCCAATAACCATCAAGCGGGGCGAACCCCTGATGCACATAGAATTCATCACCAGAGATGGCGAGCCATCACCGTACCAGGGACCATACATGTTCCAATACATGAGTGACGACGAGGCGACGCTGTACAGACAGATGCTACGGAGGAACTTTTCAAGTCTCTTCGATGAAGATGTACTTGGCCGGATGGTCCGAGACCGTATAGGTTCCTAGGAGAATTACTTTCGTCTTCGAGGCAGTTGCTTTCGTCGTGATCTATAGGTCCAGCTAGCCCCCACGGCGATTATGAAAGTAACCAGAACCATCACAAACATCAGCAACGGTTCGAGGCCGCTGGAAACGTCAATTCTTATGACATCCCCCTGTGCCTGAGCCAGGCCGGCAACGGACAATGTGGCGTTGTACTTGTAGAAAGCATGCGCGGTGAATTGTGTGCCCTCGATTGGAACGACTGTCATCGTCAAATCCTCAGGAGGAGCAAGATCGTAGCTCCATGCCGTCGAGCTACTGGTGACGTCGTATGCCTTTTCCCAATTCGCGACCGGCGGTAGAATGTCACTGAAGTCAAGAAGCACCATGTTCCCTGCGCTCTCGACAGCGAGTGGACCCTCAGTGTCTACTTGGCCGGTTAGATACCTGACTGTCTGGATCGTCTCGTTCAGAGGCGCCTTTGCGAAGTCCACGTACTTCTCAAACATGGGTTTGATGTATGTGCCTCCTATCAGGTTGTAGCTCACGTTTCCGAGCCTAAGGTCATCGGACACTTTGAAGCGAACCCACGAGCAGTTGACATTGAAGAGGTTACCACTTTGGGAGGCAACGCCGGTAACATCGAATCGAATTGAGACATTTATCCAGTCGTTGCCAGATCTTAGCTCACCTGAAAGCGAGGAGATCGAAATGTTGTCAGCTTTGCTCTCAAGGCTCCTCTCGATCGCGGATGACAGATTCTGAGCTGCTGCAGCTGTGAATTTCTCGCTAACGATTGGTATTGCAGTGGCATTCTCATAGACTTGGAGGGACAGTTCAACGGACACCTTGCCGTCACGAATCGTGTAGTTCACTGACGAGGCGTGTGCAGTAGCGGCTGACCAGGAGAACGCCAGTACTGTGAGCAAGCAGATTGCGAGGACTGTTTGTCGTTGCATGGACGAATCTCCGTGGCTTTTGTGCGGTGTGGCGCACCCATTGATCATGTGGATATATAAGGTTCGTTTGAGTTTGCAAGTCAGAATATCTTTCCCTTGTTCTCGCGCTGTGAATCTGTTGTCATAGATGGACAAAGGCTGATTCCGTATCTGTCTTTCTGGTGCATTGTGTCGCTTCGTTGGAAGGCGGCCTCATGTTCGCCTTTTATTTGTACCAACATCTCAAGTCAGGGAATGCTGGCAACTCTTCGGTTGTTTTTCTTGCCCCCGTCTAGCCCGTCCCCCGCAAATCTTGGACGGCCCAAATCTAGCAGCTTCACGCCCTATCTCATTCTCGTCACGACTAGAACCTTACTGCAATCAAGTAGGAAGAAGCTAGGACGATGCGCATAAGAAAGAAGGGGAAAGGGCGTTGTCGCTTTCGCGACCGCCCAATCGTGGTTACACAGGTGGTATCTCTTTGAACGCCAGTTCGATGTCCAAGCCGTGCTTCTTGTGGTAGGAGACGCTTGCATAGTAGACTATGATGCATCCAACGACGATTCCGAGTGCGATTGCTCCTCCGGCCAAAGTGGGAACGACGATCAGTGGGTTAGCCAGAGCCAAGTATCCTATGTAGAAGAAGGCTATGGTTGTCAACAGTCCGAGTATGCTGATTACGGGCACACTGCCGATTTTCTTTCTCATCCACCCCGGAGCCGCGTCTAGTAGGTCCTTCTTTGTGAATGGGAATATTGTCGTAGCAATGCCCGGCACTACGAAGCAGAATGCCCAAAGGAATGTGCCTATGGTTTCAGCGGTAGGCCAAGTGGTGAACCAGTATAGGGCAAAGATGAGTACTGACATTAGCGTTATTGTGATTATGGAAATGTGCGGAGTTCTGTAACGCTTGCTCACATCAGCCATCTTGGTTGGGATAATGCGGTCAAAAGACCACGCGAAGAAGTACCTGCTCGGAATCCAGAAGTAAACAAACGGTGCTGTCAGTGATCCTGCTAGCATCGTGAAGAGCACTAGGAAGACTAATGCTTGGTTCGGGTAGGCGATCAAAGAAACCATCATGGGATAAGTCGGCGCAAGAGGCATTACGCCCGAGTAGGCGGACGGAGCATTGTCCCACAGATAGCCCACAGCGTACGTAAAGTTCTCACCCAGGTTGTTCAAAGTCAGCATCGCGGTAACAGACCAGATCACAATGCCCAGAATCAGCGATAGAAGCAGTGCAATAGGAATCGCACGCTTGACATTCTTCACCTCACCGGCGACTACGTTAGCGAAGTTTCCTCCGAGGAGGAATAAGGCGGCGAACGGTGCGCTTGCCACGGAGGCTGCGAAGGTAATAGTTGGCAGGGACCACCCGGACTGAGTTGCCAGATTTGTCAGTCCTTCATAAGTTGAGTACTGGCCTAAGACGCTATTCCATTTGGCGGCAAAAGCTGCTGGGCTCGTCGAAGCTACAAAACCCCACATAACGATAATTCCTATGACAGCAAGTGCCCATGCCACGTACAGGAAACTTCTGACAGCTTTGGCTCCGACGATGGCAAGAATGGCAAAGCACAGAGTGATGAGGATGGAAAGTCCGAACCCTCCCACCGGGCTACTGAGGAATGTACCCAAGCCGATCAACCCCTGCGAATTGTAAAGGAAGCCCCATATCGTCAAAGCCGTCGATATGCCAGATGCGTAGGCTGCTGTGCCGCCGACATAGGCCGTGGCGAACACTGAGAACATGTAGAGGAAGGACCAGGCGAATCCCACTGCCGGATGCAAGATCCTTGCGACCCACACGTAATCGTTGCCCGACCTTGGCATGATGACACCCATAACCCAGTAAACCAACATCAACAGTACGAAGGGTATGCCGGTTACGACCAAGGCCAAAGGGAGGTTTGCGCCCGGATTGAAGCCGTAATACCATGGGAACTGAAGGATTGTATATGTCAAAGCGAAGACTGCTGCCGAAGCTATCAGCAAGGTATCGAGTGTCCCGAATTCTCTGACCAAACCACTGGAGGTTCTTGCGAAGAAAGTCTTTTCAGTTTTCTCAGCCAATTACAATCACATCTTGGTTGCATATTCTCAATTCAACATGTCATTCGGTTTGGATATAAGACATTCCACTGGACCGCGATTGTTGTATGGAATTGCGTTCAGGAAATATTCAAGCTCCGTAGATATGCATTCGAGGAACGTGTAGGAAAGGATAATTGGTACACGACCCAATCGTTGACGGCGCAAATATTGGGAAACCGAAGTTGCCTGTCAGATTTCTTCAAAGATGCTCTAGCCATTATTGAGGCCGCAAAGCAGAAGCACATCGAACTTAGGCTCATGGGAGCAACGGCAATTTACTACCGCTGCCCCAAATCGCGCCAACTAAGCGATACAATGAACAGGCCACTCACAGACCTAGACTTCATGACGTTGTCTAAATATGTCCGCCACATCCCGGACCTATTCTCAAGTCTAGGATTTGAAGGAAACGAGCGAGTCAATACGCTGTACGGATTGAGAAGGCAGATCTACACGGATCCTAAGAACGGTAGACATGTGGACATATTCGTCGACAAACTAACCTTCTGCCACGAAGTAGACCTCACCCGGAGACTGGAAACCGACCCAATCACCTTGACACTTGCAGACCTTCTTCTCGAGAAGATGCAGATTGTGAAGATTGGCGAAAAGGACGTGAAAGACACGGTCATTCTTCTGCGAGAGCACGAGTTGGGTGATGAAGACAATGACACGATTAACATGCGCTACATTGCAGGACTCCTCGCAGATGATTGGGGGTTCTACTACACGGTTACTACAAACCTCAAGAAGACGCGAGATTACGTTGACACTCTGCAGATGCTCAAGCCAGACGAGAAGGGACTCGTTCGGAGTAGAATTGATGCGTTTCTTGACGGCATGGAGAAAGAGGGAAAGTCGCTCAAATGGCGGATGCGAGCCGCGGCGGGCACCAAAGTCAAGTGGTACGACGAGGCTGAGGAAGTTGAAGACCGCGGAACAGGCGAGTCCAAGACCCTGTGATTGGGTGGATCAAGTTGACAATCAAGATCTTCTTTGCCACGGACCTGCACGGGTCGGAAAAATGCTTTCTGAAATTCGTGAATGCAGCGAAATTCTACAAAGCCAACACCCTAATCATGGGTGGTGATATTACAGGCAAGTTGATGATACCCGTCATCAAAGAGCCCAACGGGAAGTTTCACGCAACATTTCTTGGAAGCAAGCATACAGCCGGAGACGACAAGGAGCTTCAAGACGTGCTGAGAGCGGTACGTTTCACTGGCTACTACCCGTACTTGACTAGTCCTGAAGAGATGAAGGAACTTCAAAATGACGATATGAAAGTTAAGTCGATTTTCCAACAGCTAATGTTGGATACGGTGAAGAGATGGGTTCAGCTTGCGGAGGAGCGCTTGAAGGACTCTGGGACAAAGATCTACATAACAGGCGGAAACGACGACATAGCTCAGATTGAAGAGATAATCGGCGGTTCGAGTTACGTGATTGATCCCGAGGATAAGGTCGTGGAGATCGATGGAAAATACGAGATGGTAAGCACAGGTTGGAGCAACCCCACGCCTTGGAAGACTCCCCGCGAATGCTCAGAGGAACAGCTCTGGGAGAAGATAGAGAAGATGGCCTCTCAAGTCAAGGACATGAAGAACTGCATCTTCAACCTACATGTCCCTCCGATCGACTCGGGCATTGACACCTGTCCGAAACTAGATGAGAATCTCAAACCTGTCATTGCCGGTGGGGAAATAGTGATGATGAGCGGAGGTAGCACTTCAGTTCGTAAGGCGATCGAGACGTATCAGCCACTTCTCGCGCTTCATGGCCACATTCATGAGTCCAAAGGGTTCCTGAAGATCGGCAGAACATTGAGCCTAAACCCAGGCAGTGAATATAGTGAAGGAATTCTGCGCGGCGCTCTCGCTGAACTGGATGATGGTTCTGTGAAGAGCTTCCTACTTACGCAGGGCTGAATCAGCTCCGTGACGCGGACCATTTTTTTCTATCTCGTAGAGCCAGTTTTCATCATGCTTTCTTCCCAAACAAATTATACTTGTACCGTGCAGACAAAACAGCATGATCCCGATAGAACGTGACTTTGTCGGTTACGGAAAGAACGTTCCTAAAGTAAAATGGCCTAAGAATGCTAGGCTCGCACTGACTTTCGCAATCAATTATGAGGCAGGAGCTGAGCGTTCAGTCGCATTTGGCGATCAAGGCGCCGAAACCTACGGTGAATTCCCCGCCTATGGGGCACCACCAAAACGTGACCTCGCCATCGAATCGATTTTCGAATACGAGACTAGGGTTGCGATATGGAGAATCCTAAGAGCTTTCGACAAATACTCCGTAAAGACCACATTCTTTGCTGCCGCGAGGACATTGGAAACCAACCCTGAGGCTGCCAAAGAAATTGTCAGCAAAGGGCACGAGATATGCAGCCACGGCTACAGATGGATCGAGCACTTCACACTCAGCCGAGACGAGGAAAGAGAAGTCATTCGGAAAGCCATAGCCTCAATCGAGAAAACCACGGGGCAAAGGCCTCTTGGCTGGTACTGCAGAGAGCCCAGCGAAAACACAATTGAACTTCTCGCAGAAGAGGGCGGTTTTCTCTACGATTCCGATATCTACAACGACGACCTGCCATACTACACGAGTGTGAAAGGAAAGCAGTTCCTGCTAATTCCCTACACGCCTGACGTTAACGACTTCCACTATTTCTCGAATCGATTCGCCAACTCAGAGGAGTTCTATCGATACCTGAAAGACACCTTCGACCTCATGTACTCGGAAGGCCGCGAGAACCCAAGAATGATGAACGTCGGCCTTCACGTCCGAATTTCTGGCAGACCCGGAAGAACCGTAGCCGTAGAACGCTTCCTCAAGTACGTGAAGTCGAAACCCAAAGTGTGGATTGCCCGTAGAGTCGATATTGCAAAATGGTGGCTTGATCAGTACCCCCCATAGAAGACTGAAAGCAGAGATAGACGTCAAGTGCGGCGGAAAAGAGCTTTGGCGGACTAGACTTTCGGCTTCAAGCCCGTGGAACCCGCACACAGAGGAAAAACTCCAAATCCGCAACTCCGACACATAACAGTTGCGCGTTGTCGCCGTGCCAACTGTTCCGCTAATTGACGTTTCCCGCAGAGGAGATCTTGCTGATTCTTACCGTATCTTAGTGCCGGGTGGAACGTTTTCGGTCAGAGTGAGCCAGACCGGCTTGCCATTGTCGTCGGCTGCCAATAGCATGCATTCCGATCTCACTCCGGCTACTGTTCTCGGCTCCATGTTTGCAACGGCTGCTACCAGCTTACCGTCAAGATCACTTGGCTTGTAGTATTCGGCGCCGCCTAGGATTGCGTGGACAGTTCGATCGCCCAAGTCCACTTTGGCTTTCATGATCTTCTTCATTCCAGGTATGTTCTCCACAGCAACCAGTTTTGCCACGCGGATATCCAGTCGCTCGAAGTCCTTGAACGTGATACTCAATCATCTCATCCTCCGAGCAGTCTGATGATCTCCTTTGCTACCGTGACGCTCTCTAGTCGCTGGCATTCCTGTGTCTGAGCGCCAACATGTGGAGTACAGACAGAACGACCGTCTTTCATTGCTACAATTTCTTTCTCCCAGTCTTCTTTCGGTGGCTCATCATGGAAGACATCAAGTCCGACGCCACCGATCCTCTCCTCCTTGAGAGATTCAAGCAAAGCTCTTCCGTCGACGATATCCCCTCGAGACGTGTTGATCAGTATGGCGCCCTGTTTCATACGTCGAATCCTTGAGCTGTCCATCAGGTGATGAGTGGAGGGAAGGTATGGAACATGAATTGTCACGATGTCAGCTCTTTCAACTAGAGAGTCGAGATCTCCGGAGATCGCGAATCCGAGTTCCCTCGCCTTGCTCGTTAGATCAACCACGTCATATCCAATGACTTTCATTCCGAATCCTTGATTCGCAATTCGGGCCACTTCGGCTCCGATGCGGCCGCCGGCTCCAACGACTCCGAGTGTTCTTCCATGGAGTTCGCGTCCCATCAGCTGGCTCTTCGTCCACTGTGCCTGTTTCATTGCTTGGTCAGCAATGGGAATCTGTCGGAGAAGTGAGAGCATCAAGCCTATCGCGAGTTCAGCTACGCTCGTGACAGGGGCGCCAGGCGTAGAGAGGACAGTGATTCCACGCTTCTTCGCGGCTTCGAGCTCAATATTGTCGAGTCCAACCCCTGATCGAGCGATAGCTTTCAACGAAGGAGCAGCCGCTATGACTTCTGCCGTAATCTTGGTTCTTCCTCTGACCACGAGCACGTTGAAGTTCTTGGCATCCGCCAGAAGTTCCTCTCTGGTTACCTTAGGCTTCTCAACAACATCGTAACCCGCTTCTCGCAGGAGCTTCACGCCGTCTTGGTGAATAGGATCGCAGATCAGGACTTTGAGTTGCAAGGCTGAGACCTTGTCAAGGATGATCTGCTTGCTGTAATATCGTTTTCCGCACCCAGCGGAGATGGGCATCTAGGTTCTCATGAAGCGGTCTTTGAGCTATTCTCAGAAGTCGACAAAAGCCCTCGCGTCAGACTGCCTCGATCCCAGAATATGCTACGTTCATGAACCTACGCCATGGGATATTCTGAAGGCTTAAGTTTGTGCACGGCCGTCCGTGTCTGTTCAGGGTTGGTTCGAAGATGAGTCAACGCAAGGTTTCTCCCCCTTTGGTTCTCGTCAACTTCAAATGCTATCTCGAAGCGACGGGAGACAAGGCGGTTCAGCTGGCAAAATACGCAGAGCAGGCTAGCAAGAAGTTCGGCGTGACGGTGGCGGTTGCTCCTCAGACTGCAGATCTTAGACTCGTTTCGCAACAGACGAAGATCCCAGTATTCGCTCAACACATCGATCCGATCAAGCCCGGATCCCACACCGGGCATGTACTCGCTGAATCGGTGCTCGGCTCAGGCGTCTCCGGGGTCCTCATCAATCACTCCGAGCGAAGACTCGAAGCCGGGATAATCGAGGACACCATCACAAGAGCTAGAGGCCTCAAACTCACAACCGTGGTTTGCGCGAACACATCTGCAATCGCCGCCGCTGTTGCTTCGCTCGGTCCCGACATGATAGCCGTGGAACCGCCAGAACTCATCGGGAGCGGAATAGCTGTCTCCAAGGCCAAGCCAGAGATCATCACCGACACTGTCTCAAGAATCAGAAGTATCAGTAACGATGTCGTCATACTCTGCGGTGCAGGCATAACCTCCGGAGAGGATGTCAAGGAAGCGCTCCGTCTTGGCACTCAAGGAGTCCTCGTAGCAAGTGGGATCGTCAAGGCCAAGAATCAGGCAGCCGCGATCGAAGACTTGGCGGGGGCCTGCCGGCGAGCCGGGAAGTAGGCCATCTCTCGGAATTGCCGAAATAGTTGTTTACTTATCTAGGGCTGTGATGAGAATGTTCGACCTCTCGGATGTGGCGTGAGTGCAATTTCAGCAGCTCCTCGAGGAGAAACGAAATGTCGTAAACGAGCGCATAGACGAGATCCTCTCATCCGGTTTCGAGCAGAACGAGGCAAGTGAGCTCGTCAGATACACGTTCAAGACAGGGGGCAAACGTCTGAGACCTACGATGGTTCTGCTTGCCGCAGAGGCCGTGGGGGGACAGGAGAAGCCCGCGGTTAATGCAGCAGTTGCGGTGGAGTTCGTGCATGCGGCATCGTTGATCTTCGACGATCTTATTGACAAAGACAGGGTTCGGAGGAGTGTCCCTACCCTGAATGTTGCGTTCAATAACGATAGGGCGATCAGCGCGGGACTTTTTCTGGCGTCGAAGGGCATACAGGTTCTGTCGGACTACAAAGATCCCAAAGTCATGAAGATGATAGGGTGGGCTCTCGTCGACCTCAGCCAAGGCGAGATAATGGATGTCATCTCTGAGATCGCAATAGATGTCAAGCATTACCTCAACATCGCAGACCTGAAGACAGGAGCACTTTTCGGAGCATCCGCCGGGATAGGCGGCCTCATCGGTGGCGGATCCCCAGAGGAAGTCAGCGCCTTGTACAACTATGGAAGAGCGGTCGGTGTTGCCTTCCAAATCCGAGACGACATAATGGACCTAACCGGCAACGGCAACTCCTCAAAGCAAGAACGGGCTAATCTAGTGCTAGCTCACTACTTGGGGGACACAGCACGACAGGATCGCGTGGCTCAAATGTTGGCTCAGAACGGAAAAAGTGACTCAACTGAGGCATTACGTGAGAAAGCCGTGAATTTCGCAAGGCGCGCGTCAGCGGAATATGTTCAGAAAGCGAAATCCGAGATCGCGGTTCTGAGGATCGGTGAAGGAAAGGCAGCGCTGGAAGAGCTTGCTACTTTCGCCCTCGAGCGACAGGCTTGATTTGCTACTAATCTTCGGAGAAGTTTTCGCTTCCGCAGACCTTGCATTTCCACTTGTAGACGATCTTTCCATTCTTCAGAAGAAGTTCAACATCCGTGGCGTACTGCTGCTTGCACTTTGGACACCACATGTGCGTCATTCCGGGCGATTTCCACGTCATGAGAGTTTCATCCAGTCTGAATTGTGATCAGCCAGTGACTCAACGAACCATGCCTGAACCGACATCTCGTTCAACTGATTTGAGCAATACGCTTTATATTGGTACCGGTAAGTCAGCTCACCGTCTGCCGACGACTTCGCTGAGGAAGAGTCGCATGGGGCTTGATGTCTGGAGTCTCGTTGTAATATTCGAGGCCGTCGTCTTCCTCGTCGCGTTTCCACTCTTAGTTTTCGGTTGGCTGATGGGTGCTAAGGGAAAGAATCCGATTAGGGATGCACCGTTCGAATCCGGCCAAACTCACTTGGGTGAAGCAAGGCAACGCTACATGATGCAATACTACCCGTATCTGATCATGTTCATAGTCTTCGATGTCGTCGCCATGTTTCTCTTCACTTGGGGGCTGGCCTTCTCGAGCGTATCATCAAGCCAGAACTACCTGTTTCTCATCTTCATAGCGATTCTCGTGGCACCGTTGGGCTACGCCTCGTATCTCGCGGGAAAGCGGGAGCTCTGGTGACCATGTTGCAGGCAGCCCCAGCACTTCAAGAAATGATTAGTCTCGTCCTGAGGATCATTACTTCGCGGACTTTTCTCGAGATAGTCTTCTTCCCCGGTTTCCTGAATGTGATGTTGAGTGCTGCTCTTCTGACTTGGCTAGAACGAAAAGTGATTGCTCGTGTCCAGCTGAGAATAGGACCCTTGTACGCAGGCATCTCGGGCATCCTCCAACCCATAGCGGACGGTGTCAAATTGGTCTTCAAAGAGGCGATCTTTCCTGAACTGGCCGACATGAAACTGCTCATGCTCTGCGCGCTCGGCTTGATGATGCTCGCTTTTGCGCCTGCGGTGGTCATTCCGTTTGGTGAGGGTTTCGTGATAGCAGACATGGACGTCGGCTTAGTCTACGTTTTCGCTGTCATGTCATTGTTTCCGAGTGTTATCCTCCTGATTGGTTGGGGGAGCAATAGTAAGTACTCGTTTCTGGGCGGCTTACGATCATTGTTCCAACAGGTCGCCTACGAGATTCCAATGTGGTTTTCAGTACTTGGCATAGTCATGCTTACGGGTACACTGAACCTTACCAAGATCGTTGAGGCCCAACAGAGGCTATGGTTCATTGTGCCGCAGGTCTTGGGATTTGCAGTTTTCTTTACAGCTGCATTGGCAGAGCTTGAGAGGACCCCATTCGACTTGCCTGGGGCTGAGACTGAGCTCGTCATGGGATGGATGACTGAACTCAGTGGTGTCCCTTTCATGTTAGGTTTCCTTGCAATGTACACTAAGCTGTATGTGATGTCGGCATTGATCACTACGCTCTTTCTTGGAGGATGGTCGGGCCCCGGGCTTCTGCCTCAGCCTGTATGGTTTCTTCTGAAGACATTTCTTGTTGCAAGCGTGGTAGTTGTGATCCGTGGAACTTTTCCCAGAGTCAGAGTTGACATTCTGCTCAGGGCTGGTTGGACTAGGTTGCTGCTGTTAGCGCTTGCGAACATCTTCGTTACTGTGGCGTTGATCTCACTTGGGCTAGACTGGGTCTGGAGGATCTAGGATGCCCGACATTGCCTTCCTGGCCCTCAGCGGTCTGGTGATCGTGTCAGCTATCTTTGCACTTGAAGCTAGAGAGCTGATCTATGGCGCGGTTGGACTTGCTTTCTCACTAATCGGCGTGGCCGGTCTGTTCATTCTCCTAGGCGCTGAGTACCTCGCGATGTTCCAGATCTCCGTATACGTGGGTGCGGTCGTGGTCTTGATTCTCTTCACGATCATGCTGGTTCGTAGAGAGTCCGGTAGGATATTGGAGGAGGAAGAACCGGGCCGGCTTGGCCGTGCGGGCATACTTGTCGCTGGCTTGGTCGCTCTCGCCGTGGCAGGGGCCGTTCTCGTACTTGTGCCGGCTTCCTTAGAAGCGCCAGAGTTCTACCGGGTCCCATTGCGAGAACTCGGCCGCCTCTTGGCATCGTCCTATGCGATTGCGCTCGTGATCCTTGGACTTCTGGTCGGGGCCACAATTGTTGGCGGTCTAACCTTGGTCAGAGTAGAGCGGGAGGAGAAAACCAGTGGAGCCACTCAGTAGCTACATCATCCTCTCGTCGGCACTGCTTGGAATCGGCATCTATGGCTTAGTCTCCAAGAGGAACGCCATTCGTCTACTCTTCTCCGTAGAGCTAATCGTAAACGCGGCAAACATCAACTTCGTTGCATTCGCAAGATACGCTAACCCGCCGATGTTGACCGGTTGGAACATCGTCTTCTTCTCGATCGCCGCGGCCGCTATGGAGGCAACAGTGGGCTTGGCCTTGATACTTGTGGCGTTCAGACTCAACGGCACAATTGACGTGCGAAAACTCAACCGTCTAAGAGGATAATACTTGTTCCCTTTGTTTTTCACAAGTGTCTCTCTCCTGTTGATGATCGTACCTGTAGTGTGGATTCTCTCGCGACGTTTCGGTGCACATGTCGGATGGATTGCAGCCATCCCATTGGCGATCTCGACGGTAGTGGCGATGTTCTCGGGTTCGCTTGGAACTGTGGTTGAGGCGTTTCGATGGGAGCCGATCGGTTACTTTGGCTTCAGAGCTGATGGGCTGAGCATACCGATTGTCTTCACTGTCAGCCTACTATGTTCAGTGATTGCAGTCTATTCGATGCCGTACATGACTCACAGACTAGGAAAGGAATCGAAAGAGTACGGGCTCTATTTCGCGCTGTACTTGCTCTACTCGGCTGGGATGATAGGGGCCGTACTTGCCACCAACCTGATCGAGTTCTACCTCTTCTTCGAGTTGATGCTGATTCCTTCGTATTTCCTGATCGCTCGATGGGGGTACGGCGATCGAGACAGAATTTCGTTCATGTATTTCATGTGGACTCATGTTGGCGCACTTGCACTCTTGGCTGGAATCCTGACACTGTGGGTCGTCTCCGGAACGTTCGATCTCTCAGCCTTGTCCTCCGCTGTTATTCCCAAACCCTACAGGATCTGGATAACAATCATGATCCTCGCGGGGCTCCTCGTGAAGATGGCGGCATTTGGAGTGCACGTTTGGCTTCCTCAGGTGCATGCAGAGGCGCCCACTCCGATCAGTGCCTTGCTATCCCCTGCAATGATCGGAATCGGAGGATACGCGATAGTAAGAATCCTCATGACGATCTCCCCCGAATTGATCGGCGCGGTATCCTTTCAGTTGAGCATATGGGCGCTCATCACAATGGTATATGGCGCGCTCATGGCGCTCGTCCAGGACGATATCAAGCGCCTGATGGCATATTCCAGCATCAGCCAGATGGGATACATCCTACTGGGAATCGCTTCAGTCCAAATCGATGGCGTCTCCGGATCGATGCTTCACTACCTGAGCCACGGAATGGGCAAGGGCATCCTATTCATGGTCGCCGGAATAATCATAGTTCAAGCTCATGAAACTAGGAGCATATCCAAACTCGGAGGACTCGCAAGAAAAATGCCAGTGACCGCCGCCGCAGCACTGATCGGATTCCTAACGATTCTGGGCGTGCCGCCCACCAGCGGCTTCATTTCAGAGTTTCTGATCTTCTTCGGACTCATTAACTCAGCAATGCATCCCATCATTCTGTCGAAGGTAATTGTGGCGATCGGCGCGGTCGTCTCTACAGCACTGACTGCCGGATACACGCTTTGGACAATGAAGCGAGTCTTCTTCGGACCCGTCCCCGCAGAGTTAGCGGAAGTTCGTGAAGCACCCTTGACGATGACCGTCCCACTGATCGTGCTGGCTGCCACCGCGGTCTTGGTGGGAATCTTCCCGGACTCGGTGATCGGAGGCTTGCTCGCTCAGATTTCAAGCATGATAAGATGAGAGTTGAAAGATGAACACTATAGTGCCTTGGCTGGTCTGGGTTCTCCCGATGGTCGGCTCACTGCTGGTTGTGCCGATCTCTCAGATCAATCGCAAGGCGGGAAACGCGGTCGCTGCCACGTTTCCTCTACTCGCTGCAATACTGGCAACAACGATGATTCCGGATGTCCTCAATGGTGAGACGCATGATCTGCAAATCCAGTGGATTCCATCTCTCGGAGTGAAGGCCGGGGTCCTCGTCGACCCATTGAGTGTGTTGATGTCGAATGTTGTCGCATGGGTTAGCTTCCTCATTGTTGTGTACAGTATCGGCTACATGCGCAGTGAAACCACGCTTACAAGGTACTGGTTCTTCATCGACTACTTCATCGGAAACATGCTCTTGCTGGTTCTGTCGGACAATCTTTTGCAGCTCATGTTCGGGTGGGAGGGAGTCGGCCTATGCTCATACGCCTTGATAGGATATTGGTACACTGACGAGCCTGACAAGTGGGTAGGATCTGAAGGGCACAAGACGTGGGGGGTACCGATGGCGTATCCTCCGAGCCATGCCGGACTGAAGGCATTCGTAATGACGAGAATAGGCGACATCGGTCTACTCATCGCCATATTCATCATCTACGCGACCGCAGGCACAATGAACTTAGTCGAGCTCTCCCGCAACATCAGCTGGGCGGGCGATCTGGCGAGGACAGGCTTCCTCTTGCCCACGGCACTTCTAATGTTGTGGGGGCCAATCGGCAAATCAGCCCAGATGCCGTTGCACGAATGGTTACCCGACGCGATGGCCGGCCCCACAGCCGTCTCCGCGCTGATCCATGCTGCCACAATGGTGAAAGCCGGTGTCTATCTGGTCGCACGGACAGGACCGATCTTCTATAACGCCATTATCACGTACGGTCAGCCTTTCACGTTCTTCGAGGTCGTCGGATGGGTCGGAGCGATCACAGCTCTCGCCGCAGCGGCGCAGGCGATAGTCGCAAAGGAACTGAAGAAGACACTCGCCTACTCGACAGCCTCTCAGATAGGGTATATGATGCTCGCGATAGGCGTCGGCGGAATGGGTCTACAATTCGCCGCCGGATACACTGCGGGCCTATTCCACCTGATGAACCACGCCATCTTCAAAGCTGCAGCTTTCATGGCCGCGGGTGCCATCATCCACTCATGCGAAACCCGATTCATGGACGAAATGGGCGGCATCAGGTCGAGTATGAGATTCACATTTGCAGCAATGCTAGTCTCAGTTCTTGCCTTGTCAGGAGTTCCCCCATTCAGTGGTTTCTGGAGCAAGGACGCCATCTTGGCGACCACTTGGGAGGCGGGACAGTTCTGGCTCTTCTTGATCGCAGCAGTGACGGCTATGCTGACATTCATCTACAGCCTGAAGATCGTGGGGTCGGTGTTTCTTGGGCCGAAGAGCGCGCATATCAAGGAACTGGAACGGGAGGGATCAATCATTCATGAGGCTAGCCCCTTGGTGTACATTCCATATGTGCTGCTGGCTGCCTCGACCATTGTGATTGGTGTCGCTGGACCTATAGTCGAGGAGGCGCTTTCCGAATTCCTCAGCAGAGGTCTCGGCCTTGCCAGTGTGACATCCGGCAGAGCTGCACCCGCCATTCTCCAGTACGTCTCGCCTGAGGTAGCAGTTGCGTTTACTACAGTAGTGGTGCTCCTTTCAGGCGGAGCGATCGGATATGTCCTATACATTTCAAGAAGAATTGATCCATCGAAGCTCCTTCAGAATTCCCTGCTGCGATCCGTGCACGGGTTCCTATGGAATAGGCTCTACGTGAATCCCGTTTACTACATCGGTTTTGTGAAGGGCACGTTAGCATTGAGCGGGTCGCTAAGTCATTGGGTCGAATCCGGGTTTTTCGGTCGCATCAACGGGGCGGTTTCTCAACTGTCTGTTGGTCTCTCGAAAAGCGGTGACAGGTTCGATCTTGGGGTTGTGGACGGAGCGATTAATGGAGTGGCCACCACCGGCAAACGTTTCTCTAGTGTTGTCGCAAAGCTCCAGACGGGAGTTGCTCAGCAATACTTGCTGGTCTTTGCGTTCGGAGTCTTCTTGATCGTACTCGCGTTGACATTCCTAGGCAAGTGACCACTCATGCTTGGCATGCTTTCAACAATGGTGTTGCTTCCGATCGTTGGAGCACTCTGTGTCTTCCTGATTTCGCGTGTCAGTGAGAAGGCGGCCAAGATACTTGGCCTTCTCATATCGATAACCACGCTGTTTCTTGCTTTGTTGATCTTTGCCGCGTACAGGCCTGAGCGTGCGGGGTTTCAGATGATTGAGACTTACTCTTGGGCCGAATCCTTTGGGCTGACGTTCACGCTCGGGATAGACGGCATAAGCTTGCCCTTGCTGATCATCTCAACGCTCTTGACGACACTCTCAACGGCAGGATCATGGCGTGAGATCCGGTTCTCGGTAGGTCCCTACTATGCGCTCCTCCTGCTATTCCAAGGCTCGATAACTGGCGTTTTCACTTCACTCAATTTGATACTGTTCTACGTTTTCTGGGAGCTCGTGCTCATCCCCATGTTCTTCTTCATCGGAGTGTGGGGAGGACCGAGGAGGAAATACGCTGCCATGAAGTTCCTGATTTTCACTCACGTCGGGAGCACTGTCATGCTCTTGGGATTCATTGCACTCTACGTTTACTCTCAACCTCACACGTTCGATTTCATGACATTGTCAAACCTGAGGTTGCCGCTGCTTCTACAGTTACCGATGGCTGTTGCGGTATTTTTCGGATTTGCCGTGAAACTTCCTGTGGTCCCGTTCCACACGTGGCTTCCGGACGCTCACGTCGAGGCGCCTGCTCCAATTAGCGTATTGCTCGCAGGTCTCCTCCTGAAGATGGGTGGTTACGGTTTCATTCGCGTGATGCTAGGGCTGTTTCCCGACGCTTCTCACTTTCTCCAGCCTGTTCTGATTGGACTGGCGGTGTTAACGATGTTCTATGGCGCTGTTGTAGCTATGATCCAGCAGGATCTGAAGCGTATGATCGCGTTGACGAGCATCAACCACATGGGCTACGTTCTCTTAGGGGCCTTCTCCTTCACAGCAATCGGGCTCTCCGGAGCCGTCTTTCAGATGTTCAATCATGCCTGTGCTATTGGAATGCTCTTTCTGATGACGGGTGTAATACATCATCAAATGGGAACTAGGACCATCAGAGAGCTTTCAGGCTTCGGGCGAGCAATGCCCATCACTGCGTTTCTGCTAGTGCTGGGATCCTTGGGCGCGATGGGATTCCCTAGCCTCGCGAGCTTCATCAGCGAATACATGGTAATACTCTCAGCAATCAAAGTGAATTTGCTGCTTGCATTCATAGTGCTTGTGCCCGCAATCACGGCTGGCTACTTCATGTGGATGCTCCGAAGAGTCCTGATCGGTCCGACCGAGCCTCCATCCGGAAAGCGTGAAGCACCCGTATTCGAGCTGGTGGCTCTGGCCATCTTTCTTATCCCACTTCTACTGTTCGGCATCTATCCAGCCCCGATCCTTCATGTCATCGATTCAACAGTCCGGAGCCTAGCAAGCTTGGGGCTCGTGTGACCGCATACTGAGTCTAAGCAGGTTGTGAGGTCCTCTTTCTCCAAAACCGGCCGCGTTCAGACGCCAACCCTGCGTGCCTCTGTTCCCACGACATATGGTCTGCGTAATGCAGATCGCAAAAATGCTTTCCGCAGTAGGTGCACTTCGCCAACTGCTTGCAGGAGTCACCGCACTTGTCGCATTCTGGCATAAACGCATTGACCTTGAACTATTAGGTGGCTCGGCAGCAATAAAACCCATCTTTGAGGTGGGAGCTGACGATCTCTCCTGCTGTGTGACGAGACAATAGCACGACGCGTGTCTGGCATGCCTCGCGGCAGTCCCACGGGAACGAAAAAGTGAATTCTTAAGAGGACAGACACGTCCGTGAGGTAGTTCCGCTAGGGTGCCTTCAGCATGCTGCTCCCCGCGAAGATGAAACGTGTTGAGATCATAGTTCACAAAGATCACTACGACCCGGTCATGAGATATCTTCGCGAGGCTAGAGTCCTAGAGCTCCTTGACGTAAAGGACATGATCAAAGGCTACGACGGCGCAGTATCCCCCTGCCCCACATCCGAAAGGCTCTATCATCTTGTGACACTCGGCTCAAAGATCGGAAACCTCACCAACATGCTGCAATTGGGCTCTAGTACGGCAGGGCCAGTCCAAGTCAGCGGTTCCCTTGCCGAAGATCAGATACGAGACATCGAAGGTCGCGTCTCATCACTTGAAACAGAGCTGACGGCGCTTTCCTCGGAGATTCAGGCTGCAGAGAAGACCACACAGTTTGCAGATACGGGCTTGGGCGCCAGTATCAAGGAGATCATGAAGATCAGCGACATCAATGCGCCAGAAGGAAGACACAGACTCGAAGAGATAGTGTCTAGGATCCTTGACACTCTCGCCCCACCGGAGATTGAACAGGCCGTCGCTCTCGGGCAGATAATCGACAGGAAGGACGTGGGCTCGTCAATCAGACGAGCGATAACTGAACAGGTAGCCCACGCGGTTACAGCCCACCAAGGCGAAGCCGCAGTAATCAAGACACTAAGTCAAGCACTGGCGCTGAAGATCATCCCCGGCTCCACCGCGAAGGCACTCAGGTTCGAGCTAGAGAGCCGAGTTGAGAAATCACGTGATCTCGCAATCGAGCTCAATCTGAAAGTGAAGGAACTGGCATCGCGGAACTCAGAGTGGCTGCAGGTTGACGGCGAGCGCGTCAATGCCGAGAGGGTTTTGGAGGAGGCCAAGGGGCTGTGCGGCAAGACAGAATCGACCTACGTGATCGAAGGATGGCTGCCCACTAACATAATCCCGGAGTTGCAGCAACAGCTAGGCAAGGTCTCGGATGGTCACTGCGTGGTGCAAGACTGGTCTAGACGCGGCAGTCCAACGCTCCTACGAAACCCAAGAGGAACAGGACTCTTTCAACGACTGACACTCGGTTTTGGAACTCCGACTAGCAGCGAAATAGACCCGACCGTGTTGTGGATCGTCACGTACCCGTTGTTCTTCGGACTAATGTTCGGGGACGTTGGTCACGGCTTGCTGGTTCTTGTGGTCTCTGCCATGCTGTTCTATGCGAAGAGAAGAGGGACGCGTTATCCGGAGCAGAGCTTTGGGGGACTCGGTAGTCTGTTCAACATGATACTCGACGGATCTGGCCTCCTGATGCTGGGAGGTGCCGCCGCAATCGTCTTCGGCCTACTTTACGGAACTTTCATGGGCAGCGAACAATGGTTTACGGAACTGACGAAGCTTCCCGGCCCGCTCTGGTTCAATCCATTCAAACAACCCACGAAGCTTCTGAAAGTCTCGATCATCATAGGAATCGTGCACGTGTCGTCTGGGTTGACATTGGATGTCGTGAACAAGGTCAGGAATCGAGAATATGATGAGTTACTCGCTGGTCCTGGACTCTGGCTTTGGTTCTACTTGACATTCGGGTATCTTATTCTTGCGCATGGTTTCCGTCTGATATCCTACGTTCTCTCGAACCTTCCCACAGTTCTCGCAATGCTTGGCATACCTGCTTTGCTAATGCTGGTGGCGAAGGCTCGAATCGAAGGGCCATTCGAAGGAGTCGGCCACTGGATGGAGTCGATGTTCGCCTCAATCTCGCACACGATCTCCTACATTCGAATCATGGCGATGAAAATGATACATGACGTGTTCAGTATCCTCTTCCTCGGCATTCTCTTCGCGACGCCGATCTACATTGGCGCTCCGGTTTTCGCCCTGCTCACGATCATAATGATCCTTGTCCTGGAGACGGCGTTCGTCTTCCTTCAAGATCTCAGGCTTCACTGGGTGGAATGGTTCCTGAAGTTCTACTCGGGATCAGGGGTGGCGTTCAAGCCCTTCGGGATCCAGCGTACCTTCACTAGCGTATCGACAACCTTGTAGCCGTTCGGGCTTCCGCGACCTAAAGCAGGCTGAATATGATGAAGAACATAGCGAGCCCGTAGATCGCAATCGCTTCAATGAGAACTATGTACACGAGCGTTCTGCCGAACAACTCGGCCTTCTCAGCAATGGCTGCTATTGCTGCCGCGCTTGCCGTTCCTAAACCCAGGCCCGCTCCCAATGCGGCCAGACCTGCCGCAATGCCCGCACCAATCAAGTAGAGGCCCTTCTCCGGAATGGCCGACACTTGCTGCTGCATTGAGATCTGCCTAGAATATGACACCGCAGCCATGAGTGACATGACCGTGATTCCCACTAGCATCAGAAGCGCTGCAAGCAACATGCGTCGCGACTTCATTGGCACGCGAATCACGATGTCGTGGGTTACCTCAAGAGTTCATTATAATACTTTCTGGAGTATGAGAAACTGCTCGATCCTTTCCATCGGAAGGTCATCACGCTTGCCGAACACTATTGACCGCATGTCCGCCATCTCGTAGTCCATGAGATACGCGAACGCTAGCGGCAAGCCCGCGCGGAATGGAAAGCCGGTGAAGGCAGAGAGGCAACGGGCTGCGTGCCGCCTTCGAAGCAACACGTCCAAAGGATGAAGTGAATCCCCGTCCTTGAAGGTATCGAGGAATCTCTCCACGGAGCTTGCGTATGCTGTCTTTGTGAAAGCTCTCAGAGCATTCACTACAGATCCCGTATTTGTTGCTTCCACAAGGGCGTCTCTTAGCCGATAGTTCACGGGCACCAGCATCAGCTGCACATCCTCGGCCGAAACTCCTAGTATCTTAGATCGTGCCACGAGGAGTAGGTTGGTTGCGTCGATTTGCTCGCCAACTAACCCTTGCACCGACTCCTTGTCTATCCAGTCACGCATATCGGTGGCGTCCCAGACGTGCGTGAGGGCGTACTTGTCTATGATCGCCTCGATAATAGGTAGAGACTTCTTCTCTGCCAAGGCAGAAGAGATCTCGCCGTAGAGAGAAGGTGTACCGACAGCTTCGAGGAGCCGTTCAACATTTCGAGTCTCCACCGCACCACGAATAGAATCATTTCTCAGATCGTTGTACAGAGCATCCGGTTGCGGTTCTTCGTCCTCACGGGCAGCCATCAATCTCATGCTGGACTTCAGGGATTCGAGGCGATATTGACTCCCATATTCGTTCAAGAGTCGTGCACAATCGTCTGGTGATAAGCGAGCTAGTTTCTTCACAAGCGCGGTCATCTTGGCATCAAATAGTCTCTGCCATGAAGTCGGATCATGGAGGTCACTTGTTGTGGCTGAATCCCGGAAGTAGCCTTCTTCCTGCAGAATCGACACGCACTCGGATGATGTTGAACATCTCAGCAAGCGATCATAGCCATTCCTGCCGAACATCTTCGCTTTCATGGCGCGAACGGATGCCGAGACTTGGGCATATCTTGACGCTCGTCTGGCCGACACAGTACTTGCCCAGCTTCAAACAATCTACAATTGACTAGGAAGGAAACAGTATCTTCGAGATCTCAGCCAGCAATTGTGGTTTCATCAATTCGAGCCTCGCCTCCAGAGTACAGTCAACTCTCACTTTGCCATCTTCCGATGCCACAACGGCTCCGCCAGTCGTCTCGACAGGCATATCGGTCAGCACAGCAGCCTTGGTTGTGTGCATAGTTGAAAGCGCGTCTGCGAGTAGCTTGGTACCTTTGTATCGGCGAATGTCCTTCTCGGATAGAGCGACCTTCACCCTGTCAGACGGGATTGCACCTATTCCCTGCGCAATGGACTTAAGCAGGAACGGGCGATAGGATGAATCGTTACGACAGAATTCGAGAAGCCTCGCCTGTACGTCTTTCATGACATCACCCAGTATCCTGTTCTTCTCCGCCAGGTATGCAAGACGAGCCTTTTGCTTCTCTTGGCTTACTCGCCTGTTGACAACGGCATCGCATTCGGTTCTGAGATTTCGAGTGATCTGATCTGCTTCTCTGGTCGCCTCAGCTCTTGCCCCCGCTATTCTATCCTCCACTTGGGCTAGACCATTCTTTCTGATCTCCTCAGCCCTTGTCCTACTTTCCCTGACAATGTCATCGACGAGTTTGTCCAAGCCGCCGCTCACGCAGTATCCCTCCCCATGTTACGAAAGGAGCAGTTCGATGGCCCTGTCAACTGCCTGTCTCCGTTTGGCACTCGGGATCTGTGATATCGAGTCTAATTGCTTCTTGGACTCCAAGGATATCCGTTTTGCTTCCTCGACCCCAGTTTTCTCGGCATCGGCAAGCGCGCTCTCTCTTCGCTTGGTTGCTTTCTGGAGGATGTCTTGTCTCATTGAGGCAATCCTATTTGGGACATCTCGCTTCAGTTCGGAGATCTCTTTGCTCGTTTGATCGAGTATCTGTCGGCCCTCCTTCTCTGCCTCAACTATCTTGTTCATGATCTCCGGCGAGGACAAATTCGCACCTTCTCCTCTTGCGAGCCTTCTCGCATGAGCTCCATCAGAGGAACAAATAGCTTTAACCCCGCCAAATGGGACGGATAAGCAAGCCGGCCATTTGTCTGACCGAAATCGTGCGTAATCATCGCTTTTCGTGAATCTGTAGACGAGTTCGTGGTGAGAGGTGGTTGAACTAAGTTCTTTATACGTCGTTGATGGAACAACGGCATTCTTGTGAGGTTGAGGCCTTGGACTTGTCTTTGTGGTTGTTCCTTCTGCCTCTGCCTCTTTTTGGGTTACTTGCCCCCGCTGTTGGTCAACTTTTTCGTCGGTCCGGGAGGAACCTCATCCCCTACTGGACAATGGCAGCTCTGTTGGTCTCTCTAGGTTCAGCTTTCGTCATGCTTCTCCAGACTCAACGTCAACCTTTGTTTCTCTATGATGTGCTTGTCGTCGATCCTTTCTCGCTATTCTTTGCTGTTATCTTTCTCTTCATTTCCGTGCTCGTCAATGTCACCTCAATATCATACATGAAGCAGGATGACAATCAGCTCGCCTACTATGACCTGCTCCTCTTCTCAACGTTCGGGATGATACTGGTCGCTCTGTCTGTGGATCTAGTTGTGCTGTTCATCTCTTGGGAGCTAATGAGTGTCCCCACGTACGTGCTTACCGGGATTCGGAAGAAAGATCCGGCCTCCAACGAGGCCGCCGTCAAGTACTTCCTAACTAGCGCGTTATCTTCTGGTCTAGTCATATATGCCATTTCGCTGGTTTTCGGGGTCACGAGAAGCACGAATATCATCACCATAAGTGAAACCCTGGTTTCCCAGAACCTGCTGCTGAAGCCTCTGACCCTGTTAGCAATCGCGCTCTTCGTCGCCGGTTTCGGGATGAAAGTCGCAGCCGTTCCGTTCCATATGTGGATACCAGATGCCTACGAGGGCGCTCCTACAACAATTGCGGCATTGCTTGCTGCGGGGACAAAGAGCGGTGGCTTTGCGGCATTGCTTAGAGTGTTCGCGGTCTCGCTCGTATTCTTCAGAGGCGATTGGGCAGCGATCTTTGCAGTCGTTGCCTTGCTGACGATGACGTTGGGGAACGTTGGCGCGCTGATGCAGAAGAGCTTCACTCGTCTTCTTGCTTACTCGAGCATAGCTCAGTCGGGCTACATCATGATCGGACTTGCGGCACCGACAACATTCGGCATAGCAGGCTCCTTGTTCCACATTCTGAACTACTCGATCATGAAATCAGCGGCTTTCTTCGCGGCGGCAGTTGTTCTGATGAAGCTCTCCACGACAAATCTTGAAGGTTACTCCGGTTTGGGAAAAAAGATGCCCTACACAGCGCTTGGGTTGAGCTTGTCTCTGCTGGCGCTCGCCGGCGTACCTCCGCTCAGCGGCTTCATGAGCAAACTGGTTCTATTCACTGCTGCTATTGACTCGCATCTGTATTGGTTGGCACTCGCCGGTGTACTGAATAGTGCCTTCTCTCTTGCCTATTACGGATGGGTCATTAAGCGAATGTATCTTGACGACGCACCGGACATGACAGCCGTGAAGGAACCGCGCCTTTTCGTCGGCGTGCTAGCACTTTCGAGTGCGATCATTATCCTGCTGGGCGTCTATCCAGAACCGGTCTTCTCGCTGATGCTACGGATTGCGACCGGACTCTAGGCCTTCTCGAGCCTGCAGATCTCGCTAGGCGCCTCAAGTGTGCGGTTAATGGCTATCTCGCCGATGATCTTCGCGTACTTGGCTACCTCGGCAAGGTTCCAGACGATCGTCCGGAGGCTGACGGCCAGACTGACATCCTTCACTGAGGTGAGTATCTTCTCTGTAAGCTTCCTCTGCTCCTTCATCGCGAGTTCGGAGCCTGCAATGGCGTCGTTGGCGAGTCTCACGTCCAGAGTCATCAACGACTTCATAACCTTGTCAGAGACGGACTGAACCATGGTGCTGAATTTGGAAATTCCTTCCAGTATCTGTTCGTTGGCGGCACCCAGATCCTTCATGGACAAGACCTCCTTCGCGATGTTCTCAGCGGAGTCAGCCATTTCCTCTAGGGTCTTCACTACTATTCTGTTTCCTGCAACATGAGTTGGTGACTCTATTCCGATCTTCGCACCTACACTTCTATCGCGGATCGCAAGAAGCAGCTGCCTCACGACCAGCCAATAGATTCGGTCAGCCTCTGATTCCATATGCGATACTTCGTTCGCTAGTTCCGGCCGCCTCTCAACGAGCGCCTTGACAGCAGCCTCCTGCATTGACGAGATGACGATGTGAAGTCTGCGAATCAGCCCATAAACGGGGAACTTGGTCGGATCTACAAAACTCTGAACCGTCACCTGTCTCAACGTCTGTTCTACTATCCCAAGACCTGTCAGACGTTGTGTTGCCCGCCTGGTCTCCTCAAGGTGTTCAGGCTTCAATTCCCGTTTGGAGACCACCTGAATCGTATCATGGCCCAGTATGTAGTTGCCAGTGATGAGCCGCGTCAGCAGGTCGGGTCTATCGCAGAGATCGGCGTCGATTATGCACTTCCTTGCCTCTTCGTGTTTCTGTTCCAAGCCGCTGAAAACTCTCAGAGATCCGTCATCCTCTCTCTTGATCGAAACCACGTCGCCCTGTCTCAGGTTGACTTCCTGCACCCAGCTGCGGGGAAGGGAAACTGTGAGGGTAGAATATCCCACCCGCTGTACTTTCCTTGCCTCCAAACATCAGGCCTCATTATCGTATTTACTGCACATGCCCCCGAACCCGATTTATATATGATGCGCTTTCGCATTGATCAAATCCAATCCGGAAGAGTGCTTAAACATCCAATTCCACAAGTGGTCGAGGCGGACTCCTGGGCGCCGCGGCCTGAATGAGAATTGAGAGATTCACGAAGGTTCGAGGTCATCATCGCAGGAGCCGGCCCCGCCGGACTGCAGGCAGCCATCGCTGCGGCAGAGCGAGGAGCGTCCGTCCTTGTCTTCGACAAGAAGACCACGATCGGTGCGCCTGTAAGATGCGGCGAGTTCTTTCCCTGCAAAGAGGAAATGCTCGATCTTCTGCCGGGATCCGTGGATTTCGCTCATCTCTTCGAGATGCCTCCTGATGCTATCACGAACACGTGTGAAACGCTCCGGATGTTTTCTCCGCGCGGGAAGTGCTGGGAGTTTCCGTTCAAGGCACATGTGCTCGATCGAGTCGTCCTTGAGCAGCACATGGCAGAGGAGGCGCACAAACTCGGTGTGGAGATTAGACTTGGACGTACCGTTCGCGTCTTTGAAAGTGACAGTAAGATCAGGGTCGGCGCAACCGAACAGGACTCGTTTGAGGCTCAAGTGGCTATCGCTGCAGATGGTTTTCCGTCCGTAGCAGCCGCGTCAGGAGGGCTCTCTTGTGATCGTTATGCTCTTCCAGACAACGTGGCGATAAACTACCAGTACGTCATGGATGGCTTGGATATCGAATCGGATGTCACCGAGATGTACATGGGCAACTCTATTGCCCCGGGCGGCTATGGGTGGATAATCCCGAAGAACTCCACAACCGCGAACGTTGGGATAGGCATCCGGACGACATTCAAATCCGGAAGAGGAAAGGACCGCCTTGACCACTTCGTACGTAGCTATCCTCTCACGACCGACAAGCTGCATTCGGGTAGGATTCGAACAATGATCGCAGACATGTTGCCAGTTGATGGCGCAGTGTCCAAAACCTATTCTGAAAGAATCCTCTTGGCCGGAGATGCTGCCGGCATGGTGATGCCGACGAACGGCGGAGGAATCCCGACCGCGATGGTGTCAGGCCGAATCGCCGGCGAAATCGCAGCCCTTCACGTGAAGAAGAACGAGCCCCTTTCCACCTACGAGGCTAGGTGGAAGAAAGCCCTTGGACGCGAGCTCACCGCCTCGACGCGGATGAGAAGATTTGCTGACGTCTTCATGCCTCACGACGTACTCTTCGATTGCACTTTGAGAATCCTTGGGACCGCAGGAATCAAGAGGATCGTTACTTGTAAGATACCTAGGCGAGTAGGCATTCTGATGAGATTGCTCGGATACTGAGCTGTTGAGGCACGCTCAGAGAAGCGCTCTGTCAATGACCATGCTGAGGAACAGTAGGAAGAGATAGGGACTGGACACCTTGAAGGCCCGATAGGCGTTGCCTCGAGTTGGCCTGATGAATAGGTAGAGATTCACCAACAAGACGACGACTCCGAGAAGAAGGGCAGACGCAGCGTAGATCCAGCCAAATCCCCCCTCCAAATAGACCGCCAATGAGAAGGGAATCATCAGAATCACAGTCGCCACTATACACCGCAGGGCCGCCTTCTCTTCCATCACAACTGGAAGCATCGGTACACCTGCGCGAGCATAGTCCTCCTTGCTGAGAATCGCTAGACTCCAAATGTGGCTGGGTATCCACAGGACCACTAGCCCAGCAAGCAGGACCGGCAGAAGACCAATTGTGCCAGTGACCGTGCTCCATCCGAACATCGCTGGCAATCCTCCGCTGAAGCCGCCCAGGACTATGTTGAGCGGATTTCTTCTTTTCAGCAAGAGGCTGTAGACGACGATGTTATCCAGAACGCCAAGCAGCAGAATCACGAAAGACATGATATTGATCCATAGGCCCAGCACAAGGCCTACTGCGATCAAGAACAGGCCCCATCCCAGTGCGCGCTGTGGAGGGGCGATGCGGCCTGTGGGAATTGGTCTGTGACTCGTCCGGTGCATGATGGCGTCGATGTCCCTGTCGATGTAGCATGTTACCGTGTTGCATCCGGCTGTTGAGGTCGTGATCGCGATCAAGCCTGCCAGTATCGGGAGCAGTGCGAACCACTTTTGTGAGAGCGCCGAGATCGCCATCGCCGCGACAGATGTGAACACAAGCAGCGCGACGGTCTTCGGTTTCGTCACTTCAATGTAGTCTCTTAGAGTGAGAAGAAACGTCATCACGATCACGAAAGATTACTTTGATCCTCCTTGGTGAAACAGTCACGTTCGCAAACCCGCGTTGGATGCGAGACACCTCACTTAAGTCTTCAGCTCTCGGTTGCCTAGGTGGATGCCACATCTCAGGTCGACACCTGCAATTCCCGCACCCAGCTAGAGTGTCTTCCGCGTTGAAACCTAGGCTATTCCATGGTAGAGTTCTTCGCACAACGCGGAGAGTCTGGGGCTGAGCCGCACAGGTGCCTCGGCTACAACCGCAGGATCCCTGAATTCCTGCGGGAGGCTGTCTATCTGTTTCTTTCCATACTCGCGAGTTTCGATCAAGGATGGCATGCTGTATGCCAGTCGTCCCTTGTCGATCACCTTTGTGAGAAGTGGGCGAGCGACGAGGTCTGGGAAGATCTCCTCGTCTATTGCTACGATGTCTTCCTTGATTAGGCCTGAACTATCGTAGGCGCGATGTATCTGCTTGAGTTCGGGAATCGTGACCTTCGCTGGGCTCAGTTTCACCCGAGGAATAGTTTCTGAGCCCCGGCGGAGTTCGACCAGCTTGTAGATGCCTGGTAGAGCCGGGTCCTCTCTTGATGTGGTGAGTTCTGTTCCGACGCCGAAAGAATCGATCGGAGCGCCTTTCGCGATCAGATCCCGGATCTTGTATTCGTTGAGGTCTCCGCTTGCGAAGATCTTCGTGCTCTTGTATCCTGCCGTGTCGAGGATCCGTCTGACCTTCACGCTCAGATCAAGGAGGTCGCCGCTGTCGAGACGTACCAGCGTTGGCGAAACTCCGAGATTCACAGCTGTCTTTGCTCCTTCGATCGTGTTGTAAGTGTCGATGAGAAGTGCCATGTTATCTGGGAAGGCTTTCTTGTAGGCTAGGAAAGCCTCTCGTTCCGAGTCGAACGTCATTATGAACGAATGGGCCATCGTTCCGTAGGTCGGTATACCCAATTCGTATCCAGCAAGCAGATTGGAGGTGCCGGTGCAGCCCCCGATGTACGAAGCTCTTGCTGCGAGAAGTGCGGCTTCAGGACCATGCGCTCGTCTGGAACCAAACTCGACAACATCTCGGCCTTTCGCGGTCTCGACGACCCTAGACGCTTTGCTAGCGATTAGAGTCTGGAAATTGATCATCGTCAGCAGATATGTCTCAACAATCTGTGCTTCAATGATACTCGCTTCAACTTGGACGAGAGGTTCTCCTGAGAAGATTACGGTGCCCTCTGGAACTGCCCAAACGTCGCCCCTGAATCTGAAATCCTTCAAGTACTCGAAGAATTCCCGGCTGATGTGGCGGAAGGATGGATGCTGTTTGATGAATTGTATCTGCTCATCCGTGAATCTCAGGTTGAGAATGTAGTCAAGAGCTTGCTCCAACCCTGCCGCGATTATGTAGGAGAAGTTCTTCGGGAGATGCCTGACGAATAGCTCGAAACCGGCCTCTCCAGGTATGTTGTTCTCGAAGTAGGCGGCAGCCATGGTCAACTCGTAGAGGTCAGCAAGCATTGACGCGTTGGAGGCTGTGACAAATAGGCCGCGCGGTTTCTCCAGCTTCACCATCTCGGGCACCATCGGCTGACAGGAATCATACGGAAGAAGCACATAAGGGCCGCAGATTGCGGAGCCCAGAAGCTCGCCAAGCCGCGCCTAAACTCAGAATGTTGGGTCCTTCTCTGGCGCGCGTTGTTCCACGATGAACTGAGCATCGTCTACTCAGATGGTTTGGTCGTGATGACCCGATTGGGTTCTAGTGGACAGTTTGAACTCTACGATAGCACGTATTCTCTGTTCAGGATCAGGCATGGCTCTGACTCGCCCTTCGAGATCTGCCGGTAACTCCGAGGTCTGGACAGGACGTGCTGATGCTGTTTCCCGTTCGAGTATGGGTCTCGCTTTCTCGAACGCGGCCTCCAAGCTTCGTTCAGTGTCTAATCTCCTTCGTTGCGCTATCTCAGCTATTGCGACGAGCTCGGGGTCTCGAGAGGGCGACGCACGTGGCGTTGTCTTGTCGATTCCGTGGCGAACAGTCGACCGGATCTTTCCCCAGAGCCACAGAATCCCGCGCATGTCTCGTCACACCGATTCTCGTTACGAGCTGAACATTTCTGCTTCGTGGACGGTGCCTAGTCACATAAGGCTTGACTCGATTGTACGCATGGGAGAATGTGTTGGTCACGCAGACATTCTGGTTTGTTTTGCCCAGTTGCGAACTGTCGCCAACGTCATGACTCTGTGGACGAAGCGCCTAGAAAGACATAATTATGTCACATCCGTATCCGCTTAGAAAACTCTGGAACGACCCGAAGTTTAGTGAAGGGAGCCGCTTGAAACGAGTCATTGCATCATTTGTTCTTCTCCTAGGGCTTACCTTCGTAACGCT